>Ga0209542_10000644_pt1 | contig 83792 bp, 91 predicted proteins | sample RifCSPhighO2_01_FD_184028 | JGI IMG/M metagenome (GOLD analysis project Ga0209542, IMG submission 184028) | Soil microbial communities from Rifle, Colorado - Rifle CSP2_plank highO2_0.1 (SPAdes) (version 2) | ecosystem: Environmental > Terrestrial > Deep subsurface > Rock core/Sediment ...
TTTAACGTCCTCTTCGCTTGTGGCTTTTTGTAATTGTTGGTAAAGGGTCATTACCGTCCGAGATTAAAATTACGACTACGATTCTGATCTAATCTAGCATCTTCTACTGCTCGTTCGTGTTTAGTTTGCGTGTCGATGCTGATTCCAAATTTTATCCTACTAACGGTGGAGTTTTTAAACTCGCTTGCGGTATCACCGCCAGCCTTGACAAAATGTAGCACCTTTACTCCAAGTCCCAAACTATCCTTACCCGAATCCTCTGCTGTAACAGCGACATCGAATTCCATTGTCCTCTCGATTGAGGTTTGAGCCAAATGCATAGTGCGGGGCAAGTCCCTGCTAGACTCGTCAACAGCCTCCACAACATCTTTTAACACACTCTTTACAAACGCTTTCAGTTCCATGATTTCGTATTTATACCACAAAAGTGGCTCAAAATCGAGGGGTTAAATTGTGCTTTGGGCTTGGTATACTTGGGTTATGAGCGAGGGTACAAACAAAGGACAGGTTGTTGAATTCCCGGGTGGGGAGGATTCTTTTGCTTGGGTTGTCCACAGGGGGTTGATGGCGACGGTTTACTATGTTATACTCATTTTGTAGGTAATCCCTACCGGATTTTGATCAAGGTCTGCCCCGCAAGGGGTGGGCCTTTGACATTTATTGCCTCCTAAAGCGATCCATATTCAAACGATATTCGAAATCGTCCGCATACAAAAGTCGTTGGATTACTCCATCCTTAGCGGCGTCAACCACCTCACGCCCCATATGACCGCGAGCACTAAATACGTAAGAGTTTTTGCCAAATGCATCTTTTAAATATCGAAGAGCATATACCAAATCACCGTCGCCTGAGAATAGAATAATGTCATCATACGAATCTTTCAAGCGTATAAGATCAACTGCCATTTCAACGTCGAAATCACACTTCTTGGTATAACCGTCTGTCTCTGATGAATCATGGATGTATTTGACCGACTTGGTAACAACTTCAAAACGGTTCATCTCGGCCCGGTTTAAGACACCCCCTGACCACAACGTAAGCATCTTTGACCGTTCTTTGGGTCCGTAGTCGGAACCGTAGTAAAAACGACGTAGCTCTTTACTGCCTTGGGCAAAATTCTTGACTAGTCGCGCAAGCTCTTGGATACCCACTCGCCAGCGAAGATTCTCCTTCCATTTATCAACATTACCAAAGTCAACAATCACGATTGTGCGCTTTTGCTTGGGTACAAAGGAATTAAGAAAAGTTTTGATTTCGGCAGGGTTCACAGCCAAGATTATCCCACGAAGTGATGGCAAAATCGAGGGGTTCGAAGAGGTCTTGCACCTGGTATACTTGGGTTATGAGCGAAGGGACGGGCAAAGGAAAAGTTGTTGAATTCCCTGGTGGGGAGGATTCTTTTGCCTGGCGGACGGAGGATGGCTTGCTTCATCGTTTTGCAACCGGACGCTACGCTATTGTACGTACACATGAGGGGGAAGGACCATACGACACCACCTACATCGTCCCGGACCTGGGGCATTGGGAGGACACGGTACTTATGGTAGACGGACAAATTAAAGAAGAGGTGCGACAGATCAATTCGGCCAACGATTACAAAGCCCTGCGCGATAAGTGCGACGAGCTTAACCGAGCCGCCGGCTTCGCCCGCTAGAATTATTGAATCTGGTGTACGAACGTACACCATAATTAAACCTCTTTGCCTACCGGATGCCGCTGTCGCAGGAGATGTTTACTACTTTGGGTTGAGCACCGAGTTCGAGGGCGAAGGGGTCGCTCTTGGGGCAACTGGGGAGTAAGTCCCCTTCCACCGTCTCCACATAGAACTGGCCAGAGTGGCGCGGTTGGCCAAAGCTGTAGTAGCCATCCTTGTTTGTCTCGGCACTTGCGTATGGGGCGCTGTTGCTGCTTAGCGTCCAGTATAAATTCACCGTTGTGTGGACAGGTCTATCGGCGCAGGCTGGATCTGGCGGATCGTGCTCCAACGGGCAAATAGGGCCAAGACTCACTCGTCCACTCACGCTCACAACCCCGTTATCAATTATATAATTTTGGCTTGGCTCGGGAGGTACTCTTACCGCACTTTCAAAAAGCATCTCAACACCAACAATTGCAAGAGTTATAATAATCCATGGCCCGATTTTTTGCATGTGATTTATTATATCACCAAATTTGTAACCTTTCGGCTGGCCGGTCGTTATAGAGGGTAGCAAGGTCTTGAGCAGGGCAGATGACAGGTCGAGAATGTTGACGGACATATTCCAGTTTCCCGATGCTTCCAGCTTCACCCACAAACTATTGTCCCGTCTCCACTTCTCCTCCTCTCATTCTCCCCTCTCTTTTCCCTCCCCGCACCCGGCTCGCATTCTGCGAGCCTTCCCTTTTCCCCTCTGGTGTACGAACGTACACCATATTAAAATCGCCCTTCCCACTCTCTTATGAACGTTCGTTCACAATACCTAAGTCGAAGTAGCTACTTTGGTGTAAGTGTCAGTCAGAATATTGTATGTCCAATAGGTAGTAGTGCTTATACCACCCACCTCAAACTCCTCTTTTAGATTCACGGTGTGATCATCCGTCCAAGATATAATCTCGGTGTATTTTGAAATATTCACCTCGTCGCCAATATTGTGCTCTTTTTTATATTCCCAAAGATTGGGCTCTGGGTTTATGACTATCTTTTTGTCATTTGACACATCTATAAGTTCTGGCCAAGTACTCCCGCCTGGATATAGGCGAACGCCAATCCAAAACTGTATGTATTTTTTGTCCGGCGAAAATTTGAAGTCCATCGAATTCTCGACATTATCAGCGCCGTGGTACTGTCCAGTCAGAGTGTCGAGTACATACAAATAAATATAGTGAACAGCATTGCCAGATCCCGCTTCGTTGTTAACGGTAAAGAAAAGTTTGTTGTACTCCTTGGAATACAGAAAGTCTCCAAGACCGGAGTAACTGCCGTAAGGGTCAAAATCCTCCTCGCCCTTTGCGGGGAATGGTTTCAAATCATTTTTCAAGTCGGTAATGATTTTCGTACCGTCACTCTTTGTGATTCTGAATGCCGTATAAGACGCCTCTACTGGAGAGTCCTTAATCTGAACAAACCTGTCTACGATCTCCTCAGGTCTCTTGGCCGTCCCATCTGTGTTGTATAATTCTGAAGGACCTTCAAAATTCAACGAGTTCGGCTCTGGTTCACTCATTGGTGGAACATATTCACTAATAATCTTGGGTCTCCTGGTCACAAGCGGAGAAGCCCCGGGTCTATCTGGCGTTTTAAAATACTCGCTAACTGAAAAAGCGCCCCAAATGAGTACAGCGAACGCGAGAATGGTTAGGACGACGCCGGATATAATTTGCTTTTTCATTTTGAGTATTCTCTTTTAGCCTGCCGTCATGTCCTTTCCACCAGGGAAATCTTGGGATTTAATCATTGTAGCTTTTCTGGTGTCCAGATCGACTTGCCATGTTTCAGTGCGATAAATCAACTGCGTACTCTCCGGTGGCGTATAATCCACAACAAATTCTAATACCGAGTCTCGTTGCCATGATGCACCTACCGTACGACGAGTCGTCGGCATGGTAAGTTCTATCCCTCTGCCAATAATACCCAGTAGGTCAATCGATTCTGTCGTGCTCGCAATAGACACAACATCTACGGAGTAAGCAGTTTCTGCGATGCTCATATGCCAAAAGGAGGTGCTGAAGAAATACTTCCCGCTTGGGGAGACGCTGAGCGGTTCTCCAGTGTTCCTGCCGCCTTCGTAGTACACTTCTCGCATATTACTTCCATCAATATTTGACCAAACTACGATCGAGCTCTCGTTCTGTGCTTGGTAGTTGATAGGGTCGTAGATATGCACCTCGAGAGTATCTATTGAATCAATGATGTCAGCGCCAATCAAGTCATACCACTCTGGTGCGGCTTCGACACCATACGGATCAGATTTCGGAGTGACAAGATTTCGGTAATTCTCGAAGTCCAGCAGGTGTATTTCGCCAGTTTTCTTTACACGAATAATTAAATAATTATCCTGGGTGGTGTAAAGGTCGTACTTATCAGTGCTCTGCCTTGGTTCGTGATTTTTGAAATATTCTTGTAACGACTTAGGGTCAATAAGTTCAATATCGTACGAATCATAATGAAATTTTAGCTCATCAAGCCAATTAACGACAATCGTGTTCGGATCTATCTTGGTGTCATATTGATGCTCTACGCCGAAATCAGCCACTACCGTTTCTCGTTTAGTAATAAGATTGACTGCACGTAATACGATTTTGTCCCCGTACGAACCATAAGCTGCCCGGTGTAAATATAAGCTATACGAGCCTTGTGGATTTTTCGAGATTAAAGTACTTGTCGCGTTTGGTGCATTGGTATCAGGCTGGACGGGTGGCTGCTTTAGCACGACGGCAGGAGTTTCGAGCTTGTTGGATGTCCTAAGATAGGCGCTCACTGATACTACCGTCCAAAGCACCACAGCGAACGTGAAAATGGTTAGTAGAATGCCTCTAATTATTTCCTTCTTCATTATGTCTAGGGTGCAGGAATTCCGGCGAGTTGGTACCATTCCTCTCTTTCAATTTGTTTTTCTATCAATGATTCTTGTGCGAGGTCTAGAACATAGTAGAAAGTAGGCGTATGTCTTTCTTCGGTATAGAACACATAGAGCAACTTCCCATCATTAATCATAATTTTATCCAATCCAACCTCTCCTAAATCAATGGAGTAGACTGAACTTATTATTGCACCTCGCCTATTTGATTCGAAAATCTCAATCACTGGTGAAGCCTCGTACGCGCTTACAAGCCTGTTGCCATATGCCCCTAGGAAGGAATAGAAACTGTCTCCTTGGGGAACTCGGCTAGCCTTTACCTCTTCTCGTTGGATAGTACCGGCAGAATAGTACAGCCTTTCTAGCTTTTGGCCTTTGGCGGCATACAAGTCTCCGTCGATTCTGGTTTGTAGGTAACCATTGTCCAGTGCTGGGATTTCTGCTTTGTCAGACTTTTTGTAGTAAACGCTAGCTAGTATCCCCGCAACTATCACGATAATACAGGCTATTATCAGTTTTTTGTTTTTCATTTATTTGCTATTTTTAGCACACCTTAATTATCGCACACTCCGGCTTTGTCTCCATGAGCTAGGTGCTCGAGGATGGCTGATGCAGGCAAATACATAGTTTTGGAATTAGTTGGGTTATCGGGCGGACGATGACAGATATTGGCCTTTTTGTTACCACTACCTTTAGTAAACTGATCTTTCGTTAACGTGGCGCCTCCTAAAACCACTTTGTCAAATACACCATCGCCACTTGAGTCGACTCGAACAATGACCCCCGACGTGTCAGTGAGGTTAGCCCAGTCTACGCTAAACTCGTGCACCTCGCCTTGAGTCGTTGGTACATCTAAGACTTTGACGACTTTCTCTACGCCTGAATTATCATCTACGATGGCAAACTTGTATGTCCCTGTTTCGGTACCTATCACGTTGTATTTATACGTCCCGGTTGGGAAGAGTATCGAGGCCGCTTCGTGATCTTGGTCATCATACAAAACATTGGGTATCTGGTTTACGATACTAGTGCCATTAAACCCGCTTACGTTACCGCTACTGTCTGTTATCTGGAGATAGGCTGGCGAGCCGATGCATAGCTCTCGCCGATACTTAGTCGCCAGTCTTAGCTTCTTATATAAAGGAGTGGTGGTAGCCCAGGAAAGTGATGTAGTAGAATAGTCCGAATTAATAGTTAGTGATGTAGAAGCTACGGCATCCAAATACCAAGGAGAATTCTTGTTTGCTTCGTTTCTGAAGTAAAAAACACATTTCTTATCCAAATCTCTCGGGTCAAGCGGCAAGTCAGGATATTCCGTCGAAATATTTGATACAAACTTACTACCAAGCCCATTGTACCCTCTTACTGCCAAAAGGATCTTCATATCAGAATTGTCTATACTAACCCCATTTTCTGTCTTCCAAATGTCCGGTAGTGGGCTCGTATCAACTCTTGAACTTTTATCATTATAGACTCCGGCTAAAACACCCAACCCCGCAATAAGGTTGGAAGAAATAGACTGTGGAGTATTTTGATAGTAGGTAGCTAGCGGAGTACTCATCTCCGTATTTGCCTTCATACGGTAATTGGCATAGCAATTTTTATAACCTTCGGGTGCAGTTTGCGAATCAAAATCTAAATATCTAAAACATGGATACACCCTTATACCGAGCAAGCTACTTCTGTTGTCAAACATTTGTTTCGGGTCCACCCTATCTTTTGAAGACATGTCAAACATCATAAACATGCGAAAGGTGAAGCCAGTTGGGATATCTGTGTCGGGGATGTTTGCTCTCTCGGAAGACAGTTTTTGGTTTAGCGCGGCCAAGGTAAGCTGAAGTACAAGACCGCTGGCTGGACTGACACCATTCGCGGATTGGAAGGCGATGACTGCGGTCTTGTACTTTTTATCAAACACACCAGTTGTGCTTGTTGAGTAGTATCCGAGTTTCTTGAGCAGGATTTGGAGATACGAGACGTCCTTGGAGTAGCCTATGACGGTGGCTTGGGTGATGCCGTGACCGTAGTCGAAGGAGACGAATTCGTTGTTGTAGGCACTTGATTCGTGAGTGAGCATTGCTAGGAAGAGTTCTTTGGGGAAGCCGGAGGTTTTAACAAAGTTATAGAGGCCTGTGTTTAGTTTGCCTATGCTCGCCTTTGACCCGCCGTCGACCGGAGCGTCCCAAAAGTTGGAGACAGTATCGAGGACTACCTTGGCTCTGGTGGCTCTTGTGTCGGTGGTCAACCTTGCGGCTTGTTGTTTTAGCGCAACGTTAGTAGTTTGGCCACTCGCCTTAAGGACACTCGCGCTATCCACGTAGGCAGTAAGATTGTCGGCCACGTCTCTGACTTTCCACACTGGGCCGGTGTCTTCGAGTAGCTCGAGCGCCCAGCCGTTTGGTAACTCTTTGATTTTGTTCGTTTTAGTAATGTCCAAATAGAGAGTTGCCGTGCCGGTGGTTGAATTAATGCTCACATAGTTTGCAACTGGCGGGGGTGGCGGAAGAGTCGGATCCACCACGGGATACGGCGTACCTATCACGTAATCATTGCCTCCGCCGGTGAAAAGATAGAGAAGGAAATAGGGAGGTTTAGTTTGAAAGTTAACCGAGCAACTGGTACAACCCGCCGTGGCAGGGATCTTGGTGTTGGTATCATCGTTCCACAAGTCGTAGTGGGTGGGGCTACTGAAGCGCACACTAAAATAACGCACAGGTTCGTTGAAATACACGTTGGGACCGAAGTAGGTGGGGTTGGGTAGGGAAAAATAGCAATTGGCGTCTGGCGTGATGGGGAAGGCTTTGAACGAGTTGTTTGAGTTGACCTGGTCGATACGGTAATGCACTTGCAAAAGACCATCGACGTATCGAGCACGTTCGTAGTCGTGTCCGAAGAAGGTGTTCTGGCCGAATTGGCCGGGTGAGCAGCCGGATGGCGTGGGCAGTGTCTCAGGGAGCACAGGTGGGGCAAGCGGATGCTCAAGAATGGTGTGGTACGAGGAGGTGTAGGCGGCATCTAGCCCACCGCTAAACTGGAGATAAATGCTAAAGCGGAAGGAGTAGTAGCCGGGGAGGTCCTGGATGTTGCCACTACAGCCTGTTTCGAAGTAGCCTTGGCCGGTGCCAGCGCAATTGAGGAGTGTGTTGGTGATGTCATTCCATAATTCGTAGTGAGTGGTGGAGGCAAAGCGGACGGAGAAGTCGGTGACACCTCCGGGCAAGGTGACACGCAAAATTGGGGAGCTAGACCAGACGTTTGAGCCACACTCATCGTTAACTGTGTTAGTACCCGCATAACCGATTGCATAATTAGTGTTGTAGGCGGGATTAGTTTTGAAATGGATGCGCAAAAGCTTGGGGCCCGAGGTGGCCCCGGCTGGCAGGGCGTAGTCAATTAGTTCGTAATTTTGAAATACGTCGCCTGCCCGACTGCCAACGCCCGTGCAATCGGCGGCCATGGTAACGCTCGGCACAAGCGCGGTAACTCCAATTGCAAGAGCAAGCAAAACCCCTTTCATTATCATAATTCTATCGCAAGCAAGCAATCTGTGTCTAAACATTTATCCCCACTCCAACTACCGAGCAGGAGGCTTAGCCTCCTTATTTGTCCATCTTTCTCCCTTTCATTTTGCCATTTTACCTAGAATTTCACCGACGGTTTCCTCGGGTGTCTGGTTGCTTGAATCTACGACATACCACCCAAGTTTGTCTCGCAAAACCGAAAATCTTTCGTGCAATTCTTGGGTTCTGACTCTCAGATCATGGTCAACCTCCCTATCATCAAAGCGCTTGAGCAGCACTTCCTTGCTTGGCAAAAACAGAAACACAGAAAAATTATGCTCGTGTAATGCTTCGGTGTATTTTTTGTACAACCTCTCACCAATAACACCGTCTATGATAACGTTGAAGCCTTTCTCGACAAAGTTTAGAGCCAAGTCGCAAGCATTCTCCGCTCCAAGATCAGTTTGCAAACGCGACTCATCATTGGCTGGCCATTGTCTTACATAGCCACTAACCACCATATCGTGAAGATGGTCAACGTTAATAACAGCACAACGCTCAGTTCGCTTAGCAAGCAAAGTTGCCACAGTAGACTTCCCTGCTCCAGCAGGCCCAGTTAAAAGACAAACGAAAGGTCGGTCCATGACTTTATTCTATCACTTCTCCAAGTCGAGGGTATCGTCTATGCGAATTTGACTCACAAAGTCGGGGACGTGGCTCACTAATATCATTGCTCCTTTGTAGTCGTGGAGGGCTTTGGCAATGACGGGCAGGTGGCGAAAGTTGATGTGGTTGGTGGGCTCGTCGAGGATGAGTAGGCCCGGGGCTTCAAGCACAAGGCGGGCGAAGGCTACCAGACCTTTTTGGCCTTCAGACAAGCTCCCAATCTTGGTACGCATAATGTCGGGGTTGATGAGAAAGCCGGCTGCCACAGAGCGCATCTTTTCTTCATCGTGTTTGGCCATGACACTAATGAGCGATTCGTAAACCGTTTTTTCAAAATCTAAATTTGAAAAATCTTGGCGGTAGTAGCCCACCTTCACCCCATCGGCAATCCTGGCCCCCACCGCTTTGCCGTTTGCAATAGACTCAAGCAAGGTGCTCTTACCAATGCCATTCGGGCCTTTGAGCAGCAAATGCTCTCCCCTCTTCAAACTTATCTTCACCCGCTTGTTTGAGGGCTTATGTATGCCCAACTTTTTAGAGGGCACAAGCACGGTCACTGAAGTGAAGTTAACCACCTCGCCTCGCACACTCTCCTGCTCGGGTATGGTGAATGGTCGAATGGTTTTGTCCTCGCGCCTCACATCCACCTTCTCCTCCTCCATCTCTGCCGCCTTCTCGCGCATACGCTTGGCCACCATACGCATCTGGCCGCCCTTGTTGGCGAAGAAGTTGGCCTTGTCTTTGTTCTCTTGTATCTCTTTGGCCAGGCGGGCGTTCTTACTATTCTCCTTCTCTCGCCGAAGCTCAATCTGCTCTACCACATCAAAATAATCCCCCACATACTGCTCAACTTTGCGTGTATAAATATCGAGGTAAAGCACGCCATCAGTAAACGAGTTTAAAAATGCCGCATCGTGCGAAATCACCACCACAGTCTTTTGGTAATTCTTCAAAAACTGCGTTAAGTGCTCAATACCTGCCTTATCTAAGTTGTTGGTAGGCTCATCAAGCAAGAGCAAGTCGGGGTCCTGGATGAGGGCCGAGGCAAGCAAAAGTCGAGCCTGTTGCCCACCCGAGAAGGATTTAACAATCCGCTCATGCACCTTCTCGTGGCCCTTCAAGTTCACCACTTCAAGTACGTTATCTATGCGAGGGTCAATATCATAGACTTTGCTCGCGAAACATTTCTCGAAAAATTGGTGCACGGTTAAGTCCATCTCATCTCTCGGTATAACCTGGCGCGAGTGGGCAATGCTTAAACCAGTGAAAATATTCACTCGACCCGCCTCTGGTTTCAAGTCCCCTGTTATCAAAGCAAAGATAGTGCTCTTGCCCGCTCCATTCTGCCCCATCACCGTAATCTTGCTCCCCCGGCGAATATTAAAATTGGCCTCTTCCAAAATGGGCTTAGTCACCCCATACTCAAAAGTAACATCTTCAAAAGAAACAACACTATCCGGCCGCCCTGTAGGTTTATTGAGATCCTTCATTGAAAGAGCACTCTATCACTCTTCGCACTCTCCCTCAATAGACTCGAGCCCGACCAGCATCTCGCCAGTCGGGCCCGCTCGCTTTCACTGCTTTTTCTTCGCGGCCTCCTCGTGCCGTTTACGATCATCTTCGATGGCCTTGTCGGCCGCATCAGACAAAAATAATTTCACCAGCCCCGTGTTGAAATGCTCCCAACCGTAGTAAGGAACCGAGGTCTGCGCCCACTTGCGCGAAACCTGGTGTTGCTCAAGCACTCGCTCGAGCTCCTTGCGAACTTGAGCGGCCGTACTTGCTTGCTTACCAGCCCTCTCAATCACCACATCGATGTGGTGGAGCAGGTCCAGCACTCTCACGTTAGTGGAGTCAAGGACTTGCTTGTAGTGCACCCTGGGCCACCAACCGCGTACGTACCGGTAGGTGCCATCGTACTCGACGCACTCTTTGCCGCGCAAGTTAGCGTAAACCCACGGGCCGAGTGCGACGGTGTAGACAGCAACCGTCAGCGAAAGGTAAAACAGGAAGCCATGGATATTCTGGTGCGGGGGCAATGCCCGGATCATCATCGCAGCAAAGGGGATAGCTCCTAGTGCCAAAGGCAGCCAATTCCACCACTTTGCGATGTCGTTCCACCTGGCCACGGTTTCAGACTCGAGCTTTTTCATTTTAACTCCCCAGCCTCGGACTTGCGTCGCGAGTGGAAGGTGCCCCAGGACCAGCTCCTCTAACCACGGGATGTGGCCAAAGAATGCCCCGCGAGCGTGTACTGCCTGCTCATCAAATTACACCCAGGCCAAATTTTTGCAAGTAGCAAAAGACCCCTTGCTTTCGCTTGGGGTCTTTTGCCTATTCGGAAAATCCGAAGAGATTTTGGTTATGCTGTAACCTTGGTGACGTTGATGGCGGCTGGACCCTTAGGACCAGTCTCGTCGATCTCGAAGCTGACGGTGTCGCCAACCATAAGAGACTCGAACTCAACACCAACTACCTTCTCCTTGTGGAAGAAGAGATCCTTCTCACGTCCTTCGACGGTGATGAATCCAAACTTCTTATCAGCAAGGATAGTTTTGATGATTCCTGTCATTGTGTTTGATTTGATTTAATTTTAAGCGAGGCCTCGACTAAATACTCGTAGGGCAACTATACACGAGCCACCTCCCCTTGTCAAAGTGCCAACTGCCTCCCCTACACTTCTGTAGCCGTCACGGCGGAGTAACTCGGCTAGGCCTTGGTTGATTACTCCTATCTGTTGCGGGCCCACATAGACCATACCGGTGATGAGTTGCACCAGTGAGGCACCTAGGCGAATCTTCTTATACGCGTCGGCGGCGTCAAACACTCCGCCCACACCAATGAGCACGAAGCGATTGCCGAATTTTGCGTAGATATGTCGCAAGGCATCGTTTGAACCCGCCTCAACTGGCTTGCCACTGAAATTGCCGGCGCCCGCTCTGGCTATTTCTTCTTTATCGAAAGCAGGATTAGTGCGATCTTTAGCTAAGTTTGAGAAAACAAGCCCTTTGATAAACGCGAACGGCCTTGCAACTTCGGCTAGCTCTGTCATTTCTTCAACGGTGCGTTCAAGCGGCATTTTGATGAACACCGGGCGCTTGATGTTAAGCTCGCTCAATTTTTCGAGAGCCTTAGCTAGCCCCGACGGCAAAGCAAGTTTCTCTTTGAGATTAGCCAGGTTGGTGAGATTGGGGCAACTGATGTTAAGTTCGTAGTAATCAAAACTATTAAATTTCTCGGCATCGTGGAAGCCAGCCACAATATCATCAACCATCTCATCGAAACTCTGGTAGGCCTTATTGGTGGAGCCAACACTGACACCACACACACTATCACCCGTAGAGTCACCAATCCTCGAGAGCACTTTAGTCACGCCCTCATTTTTGAAACCCTTGTTCACCAGGAGCGAGCGTGACTTGGGCAAGCGCCCAAGCATGGGCGCGGGGTTCCCCGCGTAAGCCTCGTGAGTGAGTGTGCCGACCGTGTTGAAACCAAAACCGACTGCGGGCATCAAGTTAACCAAATCGCCGTTGTAGTCAAAGCCGGCCGACAAGCCAATAGGGTTCTTAAACTTCAAACCCAAAATACTTTGCTCGAGTATCGGGTCATCGTAACGCCACAGTGCCCGAATTAACCCACTTACTAACCCACTTCGCCCAAATAACCGCCCAGTCTTGAGAAAAAACTCATGCACCGAATCTGCCGAAAACAAAAATAAAATCCGCTTTACAACCTGTCTGTACAAAATACCAGTTAGAGCTCGCATGCCCTTATTATATAACCCTTTTGACAAGCTTGCTGGTGGGAGTATGATTGGTTTAGAGAGGTCACATTGGCAAAGAAAGGAGGTCTGCCATGGGACTCGAGAAACACTTCTGCCCCTGCGCACCAGAAAAGCCGCACAAGGGTGGACACTGGGATTGTTGCAGTTGTATCCCTTGTGGGAACTGCGGGGCGTGGATCCAGACGAAGTTCTGGGACGTCCACAAAAAGCTCGCCAACTGCAAAACAGGAGAAGGGTCGGCGGAGCCGAAGAAGGGGAAACCGCTTAACGTCGAGGAAGACTCGTTCGACATCGACTTCAGGCAGGTTTCTGTGAACACGCTTGGCCTCTTGCTAGAGGAAAGGCCGGGTTCTGATTCAGACAGCTTCCGCGTTTCAGCGAGGGAGATCCTTGATGAGATCTTGGACCATCACGGATTCTTCAAAGAGGCAGTTCCGTTCGTGGAGGCAAGAGAGCCAGGGCGTTCGGAACTGAGGCAACGTCTCTTGCGCATTATCTTCGATGCAGAGATGAGCGACGACGAAATCGTGGAAAAACTCCTCTCGTTCTACCCCGAGAGTGCCCGCGACGACGATCTCACCGCCAGGATCTCCTCCATGCTGTTCGAGCGGGAGAAGCTCTTCCCCACTCACGCTCCCCACTCTTCATAGCGGTCCAAGACACATTTGGGCCGCTAGTTTTTGTCTGACTTTACAAAATTACAAAGAATTTACTTTAGCGCGAGTAAGAGGGCCAACTATGCCAGTTGGGTCTATGCCATTGGAAATCTGGAAGCTCTTGACCGCAGTCTCTACGCATGGACCGAAGTTGCCGTTTATGGGGCAGTCGGTTAGGGTTTTGCCTTCGGGTGGATAGTAGCCTCTGTCAGACAGCACTTTTTGCAACATCAGTACTTGACCGCTCCCCTTGATCCCAGACGATAAGTTTTGGCTGACTAAGGCCGGGATGATCGAGCTCGCAAGTAGTGCGGTGGGACTCAAATATCTTTGCAAACCAGCGTGTGTTTGGAAGGCAAGCTCTGGTAAGATTAAATTTTTAACTTCCGTATTCGCAAACTGCGGTTCGTATATATAGCCATACTCAATTAATATCGAGGCTCCCGTACGCGTGCCCTTGGCCCCGACCGCAATCAAGTCCTGATCAGGCACGACCGACATATTCTCTTGCGGCAAGTTGCTAATAGGCGAAACTTTCTGAAGTTCAGTGGACATTGCCTGACCAATCTCGGTACTCACGCGAGCGTTTGAGTATTGCGAGTCAGGCACGTACACGGTAAAGCCCGAGTACTTACCCGGCTTGTTGTAACGATGCCCGGGGTGGTCGTTGAAGTGGACGTGCAAGACTAGATCCACGTTATTCTCATTCGCCCACTTGTTGATACCGAAAAGGCGATGGGCCACGTCCGGCTTGGCGAAATTGTGGTAAGCCCCATCCACTGGAGCAACTTTACCGGTTGCCACATTGCTAATAAAAGAGAGTATGTGGCTTGTGGCGAAATCCTTGATAGCGTCATAATTGGCAATGAAATACTGCAAGAGCACCGGGTTAAAGTCGCCGGTCTTAAGATCGCGTGCCACCGAAACATCGAGGTGAGTGTCGCTTTTCAAATAATCATAGAGATATTTTGAAATCTCGAGATTAAGCTCCGACTCACGCACTCCCTTGTACACCGCACCCCCGTTACCATTCTCGTGCCCAGGCACGATTAGAATCTTCAACTTGCCAGCGGCGTAGCGTTGTTTCAAATCAAGCGGGGTAACGGATTCGGCGTAGGCGGCGGAGGCCGCCACCTGCTCTTGCGCTGGCACACTCACAACGCTATCGCTAGTCTGCGACCAAACAAAAACAAGCAATACTGCCAAGCTCAAAAGAACATGTAACGGTCTAGCTTTCATTAATCTCCTGGCCACGTCCATTCTATTTCGCCAGATGTGGCCATTATACATCCAATCGAGGGCAAGGATCAGGAAACTCAAAGCGAGCAGATAACCCATAATACTTACGGTTCGGTCAGACACCTCCACGCTGAAAAGCTTTGCCATATAATGTGTAATAAAACCGCCGTTCAGAATCGGCTCTGCTGCCTTTACTCGCAAAAAATTTTCTAAGCTTGTGAGTGGACAGCCAGCAAAGAAACTCCAGAGACCGACCGCCATCATAAGCACAAGTGCCTCAACAGGCCTAAACCACTTAACTTTGATACTTACAAAAATTCCAACAAACACAGCCAAGATAAACGAAGCGTGGATAAGAGCAACCACCGTGGCCAAGATGCTATACATAGCTCCAATTTTAGCACCAGAGAGCGCCACCCGCTACATCTTACTAACTATGCGGTCGTCTAGTTAATAAGATACTAGAGTTCAAACTCACTCCTCAACCACTTATCGTTCTCCAACTTCTCTACGACCAAGTAGAGAACATCCCTGTTAAGACCGAGGTTTATCTTCAATAGGTTTAGCATTTCCTCACAACCATAGGGGTGAACCCAAACACTGTTTTGCAACCTCTTAAATCCCATTTCTCCCAGCATGTGGCGCATAAGGTTACGATCACCACGTCTGATCTCTTTGATATCAAAAATGATTAATCGCCACTTGCCATCCCAGAGGAAAGGCTTATCAATTTTGTAATCGTCGAAACGGTACCGGTTTAACCTTTTCATTCCGTCCTTCGTTAAACAAAGATATTTGCGGCTATTTTTGCTTAGGACAAATTCAACCAACCCATCGTCAATAAATCTCTGCAGGGTGTTCTTTGTGTAATACCTTCGATTGGTCTGGAGTTTGGATAAAGTTTGGGGGAGTGACAAAATATCATTTAGTAAATTAGGAATATCAAAGTATTTAGTTTGGTAAATCCGCTCAAGTATTGCCTTAGAAACGCCATTCCGTTTATTTCCTTGTTTCCCCAACATCTTATTAGTTGTGCGGTCGCATTTTTAGTAAGACAATGATTCAGTTATTTCTTACGCTTAATAACTTTGCGGACTTTGTCCATAATGCCTTTCACGTCCATACCGAAGTGGGCAAGGAGTTCGGCAGGTTCCCCTGATTGGCCGTATTGGTCTTCGACACCAACAAACTCCATTGGCACAGGTGCGAAGCGGGCTAGCACTTCGGCCACGGCGCTCCCCATGCCACCGGCCACTTGGTGCTCTTCGACTGTTACCACGGCTCCGGCCAAACGTGCGGCGACAAGCACAGCTTTGGCATCGAGTGGCTTAATCGTATGTAAATTAATCACGAGCGTTGATGTGCCTTGGTGCCAGAGTTCACTCGCCGCCATCAAAGCGTTGTGCACCAGCGAACCGCAGGCGATGATGGCAACCTCCGGATTCTCCTTTTGCCAAAGCAAGTTCGCTTTGCCAAGTTCGAACGGGCTCTCGAGAGTTGTGACAATGGGTGTCTTCTCACGAGCAAGACGCAAATAGCTCGGTGCGCCGTTAGCAGCAAGCGCGAGGGTTGCTTTGCGAGCCTCTATTGCGTCAGCCGGTGCAACAACAACCATCCGGGGCAACACACGCATTAGGGCGATGTCCTCAATTGCTTGGTGTGTACCGCCATCAGGACCTACTGAAATTCCAGCGTGACTGCCTACAATCTTAACCGGCACGTTGTTGTATGTGATAGTGGTACGAATCTGCTCCCAGTTGCGTCCCGGGCTAAACATAGCGTAAGAACTGCAAAAGGGGATTTTACCCATATGCGCCAAACCACTCGCTACCGTTACCAAATTTTGTTCCGCCACGCCGACCTGTATAAATCGCTTGGGGAATTTATTAGCAAAGTGGTGCATCTGGGTCGACTCGGTCAAATCTGCGCATAAACCCACCACGTTCGGGTCCCGTTCCCCCGCCTCCAGTAACCCACGGCCAAAGCCCGCCCGTATTGGCTCCTGTTCGACATCCTTGTCGAAAACTTTGGGATTTAATTTTTGTTCGTTCACTATCATCTCAATAGGCTGAAGTAGCAACTGAACCAGTTGTTGTGGCAGTTTGTGGATCTTGTAACAATTTTTTGCCCCAAGAGGTTTGCTGCAAAATACCAGCGATAATAATGATCACAATTATAAATCCAATCGGACTAGCCGATGGGCTCGGTTTGGGTTTATCCTTTTTTCCTCCGTGTTCAGCCATACTTTTTATTGATGCTCACTCTTAATATTGCCCTGTAATGTGCGCAGCTCTTTGAGCATCTCTTTGCCTTGCTCGCCCTTAGGCCACACGTCCTCGGGGCCCTTACCAGGTGGCACACCATGCCAACGGAAGTCGCCCTCAATCTCATGTATGCCCTTGCCAGGGATGGTGTGGGCGATAATCACGCTTGGCTTCTCAAACACGGCTTTGGCTCGATTGATAGCCATATCAATATCGTAGTGGTTGTGACCATCAATCTCTTGTACGTGCCAGTTCCAAGCTTCCCATCTTGCGCGCAAAGAGTCTAGGGGCATAATGTCTTCGGTATAACCGTCAATCTGGATGTTGTTACGATCCACGATGGCGATGAGATTATGCAACTTCTCTTTACCGCCAAGCATCGCCCCCTCCCAACTGTTACCCTCGTCAAGCTCGCCATCGCTCATCAGGCAGTACACATACCTATGTGCGCCGAAGCCCGAGCCAGCACTCGCCCCTCCGTAGCCAGCAGGCGAAGGGGGGTCCATTCGCAAAGCGAGTGCCATGCCTACTGCTTGCGACAGGCCCGAGCCGAGCGGGCCAGAACTCGTTTCAAGAAATGGTAAAAAGTCCCGATGCGGGTGCCCCTGCAAGCGCGAGCCAAACTTGCGTAAAGTCTTCAATTCTTCAATCGGCAAGTAACCGCTATGGGCAAGTGTAGCGTAGTAAACCGGGCAGATGTGACCATTCGAGAGCACCACCAAATCTCGCTCGCTCCAATCGGGCTTCTTAGGATTGTGTTTAAGCGTATGAAAAAAGAGTGTGGTGAATATATCGGCCATATCAAGTGGCCCCGCCGTATGCCCCGACCCTGCCGCCATAAGCATCTCAATAATAGACCGGCGAATCTCCAGAGCCTTCCCCTCCAAAAACTTTATCTTTTCATCATGAAGATACATTAAATTAAACTAGCGCCTGCAAGCGTTTGAGTTCGGCGGCGGGGTCTGCTGCGTCAAATATGGCACTGCCCATTACTACTTGATCGGCTCCAGCTTTGGCAAGGTCCTTGAGGTGTTCTTCTTTGATGCCTCCATCTACGGAGATTTTAATGTTTGGGTACATTTTCTTAGCGGCGTCTATCTTCTTTAAAATTTCACTTTGAAAGTGCTCGCCATAGTGACCGATCTTGCCGATGCTCATCAGTTGCACAAATTTAATCTTCTCGGGCAATTCACCTATCACCTCCACCGGTGTATCAAGGGCAAGCACCACACCCGACTCGATCTTGGTCATATCAAGCACGGCCAAAGCGTTTTGGATGTGCTCGGGCGACTCGTATTGTATAAGGATGCGCTCAACTGGTGTATCCATCCATTCATCCAAATTCTCTTGCGGATCGCTGACCATAAGGTGCAAGCCGAGTTTGCATTTCGTCTTAACATCCTTCAACTCCTCAATAGCATCCTCTGGGTTATCACCCACATAAGGCCAACTCTTGGGCTCGGCAAACTCGCCGTCCACAATATCGAGGTGCACCCACCCACCGCCTTCGGCGGGGCCCCGCTGTAAGCGGTGGTCGGCCACACCCTCAATCTGTTTGAGTTTGTACTCAACATCGAGGAAGTCCTTAGCGCCATTGATTGAAGGAGCGATTGTCATACATCTATCTTAGCAAGTCGGCGAGCGTGGCGCGAGGCGCTGTCGAACGGCGTGGAGAGCCACTTTCCGATGGCTTGCTTAACTTCGGTTTCGCTCACAAAGCGCGCGCCGATACTTAGCACATTCGAGTTCGAATCTGTGCGTATCACCTTAACCATTTCCATATCATTATGCGCGTACACCACTGCCCTAATGCCCTTACTGCGATTTGACATTAATGCTTCACCTTGCCCAGACCCACCACAAAAGATTCCTCTTGTTTCATCCGGAGCTTTCAATACCTCCTCAACCAAGGGCTTCACAAAATCCGGGTAATCATCCTCCGCATCGAGCACATAAGCTCCCACATCCACCACCTCGTGTCCCGCCTCCGACAACCAAGGCTTCAACTTCTCCTTGAGTTCATACCCCGCATGATCCGCACCTATGATTATCTTCATAGCTTATTCAACTGCTCCTTAAGTTTCGGTAAATCAGTTTTTACTGTATCCCAAACAATTTTCAATTTAACCCCGAAGTATTCGTGAGCTAATATGTTACGCATACTGATGATATCCAACCATTCCACCTCTGGATGTTTCTGTATAAAATCCTCGGGTATATTGTTGACCGCTTCACCTATAATTTCAACTCTCCTAATAACGGCATCTTGTATTGTTATGGATTTTTGAAACTCCTCAAAAGAGCAACCCTGCATATGCACGTCAATAATATCTATAGCTTCTCTGATGTGCTGGAGCCAGACATTAATATCTTTTTCCATCTTTTAGAAGATCGGTACTAGGTCCTTAAGAATGTACTTCTCAAGTTTTGGGTCAATGCCGCCATAGGTAAGTATATCCACCTCTCTGCCTAGGGCATTTTCGAGCAAACGCTTAAGACGCCCCAAACCGAAAAGGGTCATGCCGTCCGGTGCCTCAATCAATATATCAACATCGCTTGCCTCGTTTGCCTCACCCCTTGCATAAGAACCGAAAAGAGACGAACGAATAACCCCAGCCTCCTTAAGAAAAGGCGTTACTGTCTCCTTTAATTTCTCTTCGCTTATAGTAGTCATATCTTATCTTAGCATAATAATTTGGGGTCTTTCACCTTACAAACACGGTTTAACTAGCTCCACCCAGCTCCCGCTTGGCGGTGGACTAATAAAGCAGCGATAGAAACTGGCTTTCTCTTGAGTTCCGCTACGACTATAAAGTGGTAGAAACATAGACACCAAAACGATAACCACACTGGCAATAACAGCGGTTAAAATAACTACTTTAATTCTCATAGATACTTAGTGAGTTTGGAGACGTGTTGGATGAGGGTATTGGTGTAGCCCATTTCGTTGTCATACCAAGAGAGGACTTTGACTAAGTTGCCGTCTACTACACGCGTCATCTCCGAGTCGACGATAGCCGGGTGAGCGCTCCCACGGATGTCGCTTGAGACTATTGGTTCGTCGCACACTTCGAGGATATCCTTCCACCTATCTGTCTTGGCGGCCTCACGTAGAATACTATTTACTTCTTCTTTAGTAGTGTTACGTTTGGTGAGCATCGTGATGTCGGCTATCGAACCGGTGACCACGGGCACGCGCATGGCGATGCCGTCGAACTTGCCTTCAAGTTCGGGAATCACTTTAGTCACGGCAATGGCCGCGCCGGTCGATGATGGCACAATGTTCACCGCGGCCGCCCTACCTTCTCTGAAATCTTTTGCATTTGGCGAATCCACGATACGCTGTGAGGCTGTGTAGGCGTGCGTGGTGCTAAGCACAGCCTTCTCTATCCCCAAAGCCTCGTGCAAAACTTGGATAACAGGGCTTGAAGCATTAGTGGTGCAACTAGCATTTGAACTTATCTGGCAAGTTTCGAGCTTCTCCTCATTAATGCCCATCAGCACGGTGGCACCGAGCTCATGTTCACCATGATTATGCTCACCGTGTGCCGGAGCGGTAATAACCACCCGCTTAGCTCCGGCATCTATATGTCCCTTTGCGTCCTCGTACTTAGTGTAGAAACCTGTTGATTCGATCACCACATCAATGCCCATATCTCGCCACGGCAGACCAGCCAAGTCTTTAATTTGGAGAAAGTTTATGTCGGGCCCGCCTTCGCCAGGCTTCGGCGAGGCAAGCCAAATACCATATGCACTGTCATACTTTAATAAATAAAGTAAGTTGGCTGGGTCGCCAAGATCGTTGACGGCCACCACCTCCATATCCTCACGCCCATAAGATAATTTATAAAAAGCGCGGCCAATCCGGCCAAAACCGTTGATAGCAATTTTTAATTTACGCATTGAGACATTATACCACCTGTGCTAGCATTGGCACTAATTAGCTAATACTAAACCTATGTTTATGTTCTGGATTATCTTGCTGGTTATTATCTTCATCATTTTGCCCGGACTACGCATAGTCCAGCAATACGAGAAGGGGGTTGTCTTTCTCTTGGGTAAAATCACGGGGATGAAGGAGCCTGGCCTCTCGTGGGTTATCCCATACATAAGCGTGCTCCGGAGGGTGGACTTGCGCACCATGACCCTGCCCATCCCACCGCAAAAGATTATCACCAAAGACAACGTGTCGGTGGACGTCTCCGCCGTGGCCTATTACAAAGTGGTAGACCCTATCAAGAGCCTCGTGGCTATCGAAAACTTGATGGTGGCTATCAATCAAATTGCCCAAACAAGTTTGCGAAATATAGTAGGTAGGTTCCAGCTTGATGAAATCTTGAGTGAGCGCGACTCGATAAACGCCGAGATCGCCAAAGTGCTCGACGGTCACACCGAGGCCTGGGGCGCGGTGGTAAGTGTGGTTGAGATTAAAGATATTGAACTGCCCGAGGGTATGCAAAGGGCAATGGCCAAACAAGCCGAGGCCGAACGCGAGAAGCGGGCCAAAATTATCGCCGCCGAGGGCGAGTTCGCCGCCTCGCAGAAGCTTGCCGACACCGCCGACGTGATGATGGCACACCCGATAGCCTTGCAACTACGCAATCTCCAAACAATGGCCGAAATAGCGGTTGAGAAAAATTCCACAATCATCTTCCCCGCTCAATTTATGGGTACAGTAGCCGACGTCCAAAAGTTCATAGCATCCGAAACAGCCCCGAAAAAGATCTAGCTAGAAATGTTAAAGGCCCAGTCGTTCCGCCAATGGGACGTCTGGGCCTCGAGGTGTTGAATTCGATTTTGCGTCATGCGTTACCGCATAGCGCACCTCCTTTGTATTGTTGTCGTTGAGAACTTATTGTGTGACTACTTGGCGCCTCCCTTCCGAGCCTTGCGGGCCTTCTTGCCACCCTCGCGAAAACGCTTGGGCAGCTTCGCCAGGCCGGCTGCGACGGCGAGCTCGTCCGCCCGCGTATCGGGAGCGGGGACGAGGGTGAACGTAGTCAACGCCGGCCTCGCCCTCTCGAGGCACCTGATCGGCCGGACGTCGATGGTCCAACCCACCAGGATTCTCGCCCGGTAGCGCTTGTGCGGCCCGCTGGCCTGCTCGCACTCCCAGGTTTCCCCAAGGCCAGGATTATTCTGTCCCCAGAGTGGGTTGAAAACCGTGGTCAGAGTCCCTGGTCCCTCGGAACAGTACGGCTCGAAGTTGGTGGCAAAGTCGTACTCTTCCGCCACCGCCTTGCCTCGCTCGTCGAGTGAGGTGAACTTGAGCACTTGGGTAATCGGCTCGCGAGCAGGACGCTCAACCAGATCCGGCTCGGGCCGGGGGGCCGGGCTGGGTGCGTTGTTCGGACGGACGAAACGTCCGTCACGGACGACGGGGGTGGTCTGCAGAGCCTCTGCCTGATTCATTTGGGCCTCCTGCGGCGTAGCCGCGGGATAGGAATTGGATTTCAGAGTTACCGCTCGGGAGTGTATCATAACCAATAGATTCTGTCAAGAATAAATTGTAAGAAGCCCGCTCACGCTATCGTGAACGGGCTTCGGGTCCCATACCTCCCAAACTGGTCATGGTTTCCTCCTCCCTAGGCCGCGACGGCCTTGTACTTGGCCTGCTCCTCGGCGGCGATGAAGTCCGCCTTGAGCTCACGGACCCCCTCGATGATCGAGGTGTAGTTTCCGTAACCCTGGGCCATCAACTTGCGCCACTCGGCCATGAGCTCGTTCCACCGATCCCAGAAGGGGCGCTGGTCGAGCGAGACCTGGCTCTTGGCCATCCGCATCCGGAAGTTCCGGAGCGTGGCGAGACATTCGTCACACCGGCGGACCGCCCGCTCGAACTCGGGAACGAGGACCTGGTGGTAGAGCGTGATGCTGTCGATTTGCACATCGCTCTGGCCGCGGAAAGCGGACTTCACGGCCTCCCGGAGAACCTGGTTATTGATCTCGCCCGACTTCAAGCGAGCGATGTGGGTAGTCTCCACATCGCCGACGAGCGTGATGGTGACCCGGCCGCCGTTGATCTTGTACATTCGTACCTCCTGCCGCACTTAGCGACTCCGGATTTACCGATGGGAACATATGCTAATTCGTTCGAGAGTATAGCAGGGTTACTTGAGTTTGTCAAGGAGAATTTTGCTTATCACCCCGGGGTTGGCAGAGCCCCTTGAGAGACGCATGGCTTGGCCAATGAGGTACTGCAAACTGGCCGCCTTGCCCGCCTTATACTCCCCCACTGCCTTTTCATTTGCCGCAATCACTTCATCTACAATTTTGCCAAGTTCTCCCTCATCGTGCTTTTGAATTAGGCCTCGCTCGGTGGCGATAACTTCAGGATCAGAGGTCGAACCTCCTCCTTGAGGACCGACCTCAAGAAGAATCGCCAAAATATCCTTGGCACCGCGCGACGAAAGCGTGCCAGCAGTGGTCATCTCAATCAATTTGGCAAACGAATCAACCGGTGGGTAAGCGGTGAGCCCGCTACTGAGCGGTCTCACCGCTAAGTGACCCAACACATCACTAGTGATGTAATTACTGGCAAGTTTAACTTTGGCGGCATCGTTGCCAAGTTTAGTTGCGACTTCTTCGAAAAAGTTTGCAAGGGCTAGGTCTGTGACATAACTCTCTATGTCTTCGGCCTTAATCCCAAAGTCTTTGGCATAGCGCGCGCGCTTCTCGCTTGGTAGTTCCGGAAGGCTCGCCCTCAGGGTGGCGGGCAGAAATTCTTCCACCTCGCTAAGCTTAAGCTTGGGCAAGTCGGGCTCGGGGAAGTAACGGTAGTCGTGCGAACTTTCTTTTTTGCGCTGACTAAATGTTCTCTGCTTTACGTCGTCCCAACCGCGCGTCTCTTGCACAATTTTTTCTCCTGTCTCAATGGCTTCAATCTGCCGCTTGATTTCAAACTCAATCGTCTTTTCAAGTGCTCTAAATGAATTGATATTTTTGACTTCTACTTTTGTACCAAGTTCAGGAGTTTTCGAAACTGAAACGTTTGCTTCGAGCCTCATCTGACCCTTCTCCATACTAGCCTCGCTTGCTCCCAAGTAGCGCAAGAGCAACTGCAACTCGCGCGCGAAGTCGCCGGCCGTCTTGGCATCGTGCATCACGGGTTCTGTTACAAGCTCCATCAAGGGCATACCAGCACGATTAAAATCAATTAAACTAAAATCGCCTTCATGAATATTGCTGGCCGCATCTTCCTCAAGGTGAATCCTCGTCAAGGCAACGCCGTTCAAAGTGCCGCCCGAAACGAGAGGGTATTTGTATTGCGAAATCTGGTAACCCTTTGGTAAATCAGGGTAAAAATAGTTCTTGCGGTCAAATTCGGAAAAGTCGGCGAGCGTGGAGCCGCAAGCCACACCCACCTTAAGCACGTGCTTAACCGCCTGCTTATTGATAGTGGGCAAAGTGCCCGGCTGGGCCGTGCAGATAGGACAGATGTTCACATTAGGCCGCGTCTCGTTGGGGTCATTGGCCGAGTCGCAAAACATCTTAGTCCGCGTCTTAAGCTCAGCATGAATTTCGAGCCCAATTGTGGGTTTGTATTCGCTCACAGTTTCAGAATGATACCACGCTTGACAACTCCCCCGCCAGTAGTAATGTTGCCCAGGAGGAGGCGAGATGTACACACTGAGGACGGTCGTGGCACCAGTCGTTGTGGTGATCCTTGCACTTTTAGTGGTTGTAGGTATTATCGCAGACGTAGTACGCAATGAGACCGCACGTGTAGGACGCTACAGAGCGGTAGCATTCGAGCAAGGCAAAGCTGAAGGGGTAGCCTCTTGTCAGCCTTGCCCGACGCCGACACCGGAGCTTGGTCACTGCCTCGGCACCGATTCACCTTGAAGACAACCCTCACTTCACAGCGCCGGCCACCCGGCGCTGTCACAATTTATTCTAGGGCAAAATACTTTTTTAATTCTTCAGGCTCAAAACCTACAAACTCGGGTTCGTTTACTAAAATCAGGCCTGTCTTTTGATACGTAAGTTGTCTTATGTATTTAAACAAATCAAGAATGTCGGAGGCCGTGGCCCTGCCAGTGTTGATTAAGTTGAGCGCGTGATAGGGCGAGACGCACACTCTTTCGTTATGCATATATCCCTTGAGGCCGAGTAAGTTGTCTAATATCCAAGCAGCCGGCACTTTAATCAACCCGTCATCTGAAGGGGCTTTAATTTTTTGCGTGAGGGCAAGCAGTTCACTGGCGCGGTCTGGGTTAAAGTTGCTTGCTATATGAGCAAGCAAACTGTCGAAATCATTTTTGTTCAAACGAAAGTTAGAGAAAAATGAGCCCGCAGACGGCAGGGCTTGCCAATCTTGACCCTTTCCTGAACGGATTTTAATCACCGCCTCCCGCACCTCACTTTGCGATGGTGACTCCCTGCCAAAATAGCTTTGCAAATCTTTGTAAGATATATTAGGTTTGCCATTTTTAATTAAACGTAGAGTGACAGAGAGGATCATGTATCTGCCTTTCTCGCTTGTGTTGAAAACACTGTGTCTGTAAGTAAAACCACACTGTTCTTTCGAAAAAGTTCTGAGCGAACCATCTTGTGTATCAAAGACCTCAACACTCTCTACTATCTCGCTCGCCTCTTGACCATAAGCTCCCACATTCTGGATTACCAATGCCCCGGTGAGCCCCGGGATGAACGAAAGATTCTCCATCCCCCACCAGCCACTATCTACCGTCCAAGCAACTACACCATTCAGCTCTTCACCTGCACCCACCTTAATCAATATCCCCTCCCCGACCCTCCCCTTATCGTAAGGGGAGGGCAAGGGTGGGGATACCTCCCTACCCTTCATAAGTGGCCGGACGACAAGACCGTCAAAACCTATGTCAGCAAAAAGCACATTGCTACCCCCACCTAAAATAAAGACCTGTAGATTTTTTCCCTTGGCAGAAGTGAGAGCTTCTTTTAATTCACCCTCATTTGTTACTTCGGCAAAATACTTTGCAGGTCCACCAATCTGCAAAGTGCTGTAGGGCGCGAGTACTACATTCTCTTGAATCTTCATAACTTGAGTATAGCAAATAGGAAAGGTGGGTCGCCGGCCGAAGCCAACGCCCACCCCTATCTCCTCCCAATTTGGTATTTTTTCCGTACCCACTCGGCACAATCAAGTGCCCACTTGCCAATGAGCCGACGGATCGGACCTTCGTGAACTGCTAGTTCGTTGCACCTCTGTTCAACTAAAAAGAGAAGGAAAGCGACCATGTTTTTAGTCCTTTTCAAGGCCAAACCCTCCCGATATCAATATAACATCGCTGTTACTCCTTGGCAAGTTCCCTCTCTTTGGTTAAGAAAGCGTGGGCAGTTTTGAGTTGTATCTTCATATTCTCTGGCATATCCCTGTTCCCCATATATATTTCAGCTTCAGCAACCAACTCTTTCAAAATAATGTCCACAACGGCTCTTTCTTGGGGTGTTTTTGTTCCTTGGGATGAATAGGTGTCCATTGCTTTCCTAATGATACTAGGCGGCAAGGTGATAAGAAACTTTGGGATATTACTCATCTGTCTTAGAGCAGGGATCTTGTTTTCGTTTCTATAGGACACTCCGTATTTTATACTCGCCCCTCCACAAACGTTAACGTGCTCAATCTTGCTTGCTTTTTCTCTAAGGACATTGCTTCTATCAATCATCTTTCTAAACCAAGCGCCTACCCGTAAAATCTCTTTCGGTCCACTTTCCATCGGGAGATCGCTAAAATCCGCCTTATCCTCACTTAATTCATCCACAGCGCAGATTGGCTGACCACTCTCCAAATCCACAATAATATTATCAACGCCGTTTTCAATATCATCATATAGGGCAGTACGGCAAACCATTGCTCGATCACCAAAAAACTTTGAAAATAGTGCCGTCTTTAGTACCTCTAGCTGTTCGGCCTCATTCCTTTTACTTTCTATCAAATATCTTTCAAAACTTAGCTTCCCATGTTTATTACAATACTCTTGATGAAACTCTTGCTGTTTAGAAAGCACGTAAGCATTGTCTCGTGCCACCTCTTCAGCGGCATAACCAGGTTTGCCCGAATATTCACTTGCCTTAATGCGCTTTTCACTATCTACGGGAACACCGCTCATCTCTAACATCTCCCCTTGGGTAGCAAGATCGCGCCTAGCAACTTCGTAGCCCCTGCTCACCGACCTACCACCACCCGTCTCTTGTCGTAATGCCATGACTCAAATATAAGCCAAAGCACCTTCTTTCTCAAGTTTTTGTCTTTTGGCCTTAGCCCCCCTATTGTATCCGCCAGTTAATCCATCCGAGCGGACTACCCGGTGACAAGGAATATCCGGATCGTAGTTGGTGGCCAAAACACTACCCACCGCCCGGTAAGCCTTGGGCGAACCGACGCGAGTGGCCACCTGTTTGTAAGTGAGCATTTTACCCCTCGGTATCTTACGCACCACCGCGAAAACTTTTTGCTTAAACGACATTCTCATATTCTTAAGAATGTTGGAATGTTATTTTTTCTTTAAATCGACTATTTTCGAAAGCTTACTCACGCTCTGGCCTGGGCGGACTTTAAAATGCAGACGGGTCACCTTCTCGCGTTTTATATTGCTGCCGAGTGTGGCAACGTAAATCTTAAAACCACCGCTCCCCTCGCGCGTGCTAGTCACCGCCACGTCAAAATCGATAGTTCCCTCAACCCGCCCCTTGCCAGCTGCCACCCCCTTGCCAATAGCCTCCAGGGCCTCCCGCACATACTCCTCAAGCTCGTTAGTTGCTTTCTTTTTCATCGGCTTGCTTTACGAACATTGTACAATTTTTCGGTGAAACCGCCATCTTTAAGGAAGGCCTGTTCGAGTGAACGCAGTTGTTGATCGAGTAAGTAGTTGGCTTGGTGGATGAGACAAAGCAAAACGTTGGCGAAGGATTCTGGGCTCTGAAGATAGGCCTCATAGGTCGCATTAGTCCTATCAGACTTATAGGCTAAAGCCCTGACCCCCTGCGCCTCCGCGCTTTGCTTGCCCCAAAGCTTTAGATTGTGGTGGCGCAAGTAATCTTCGTAGTCGAGCAGGAGCTCCTCAAGGCTGGCACGGGCCACACTCACAAGTTTCAGCTCTGTTTTCTTTGAAGTGCCCGAGGCCTGACTACCTTCGGCGATATTTTGTCGACCTGAACGCGCGGCTTGGACCATCTGGTCACGCATCCGAGACTCTTTAACAAACTGCTGACAGAAAGTGAGTGTCAAATCGTAAACAAGGGTTGAGGTTTGAAAAGACTTGAGCTTTCTGTAACCTCCGTGTGCAGAAATCAAATTTGTCTTATTGGTCACATTCGACATATTGGACATATCTGTTGCTTCGCTTCGCTACGAGTTTTTAAGCCACGAGACGGGCAACTTCTTAAACTCCTGTTTCAAACCACACCAGGGGCAAAACCACTCCTTCTGCGTTGCCTTCGGATCCCCAATGGTCCACCAGCCATTGCACTTACCACAATTAAAATGCCGCAACTTCTCCTCACTCATCCTGCCTTGTTGTTTGCCTGACTTCATCCTTTATGCTCGGGGGCACCAATCATTCCGCATTTTTTGTACTTCAAGCCACTGCCGCAGGGGCAGGGGTCATTGCGGCCTACTAACTTGGAGGTTGAACCTCCAAGTGGAGGTGCAACCTCCTTATGGCCCACTTCTTGGGCTCCTTCACGCACTTCTTGCAAGTTGCTTTGAGCACTGGCAACTTTGACGGCTCCAACATTAGGCAAAAGCTTGGCCACATTCTCAAGCAAACTGGCCTCCATTTCTTTAAACATCGCGAGGCCCTCACGCTTGTACTCGATGAGCGGGTCGCGCTGGCCGTAGGCTCTGAGTCTCACAGAAGAGCGCAGGTAGTCCATGGCCTCGAGGTGCTCGAGCCAGAGCATATCTATGATTTGCAAAAGTAATTGGCGTAGGTTGGGTAGGAAGCTCTCACCCAATTCCCCTCGCTTTTTTGTAATTATCCCCTCAAGTTCGGTGTTGCCTGCCACCAGCTCGGAAAGATCGCGCTCAACTTCTTCATCCGTACCCACCAAGATAGTGCGCCGGCGAGAGTATATGAGCTTGCGTTGGAAGTTGAGCACGTCGTCATAATCGAGTGTTGCTTTGCGAGCATCGAAATGGAAGCCTTCAATCTTCTCTTGAGCCCCTTCGATCGAGCGCGACACGAGCTTGCTCTCGATAGCTTCATCTTCGGCAATGCCGAACTTGCCCATCATATTCTTAATCCGGTCCGAGCCGAACACGCGCATTAAATCATCTTCGAGTGACACAAAGAACTGGGTCTCGCCAGGGTCACCCTGACGACCCGAGCGGCCACGGAGCTGGTTGTCGATGCGCCTGGCCTCATGACGCTCGGTACCAAGCACAAACAAACCGCCCAAAGCTTTGACCTCTTCATATTTATCTTTGTCGGCATTCATGCCACCTAGCTTAATATCCACACCGCGACCAGCCATATTGGTAGCCACGGTCACACTCCCTTTCTTGCCTGCATCGGCAATAATCTCACCCTCCTTCTCGTGATTTTTGGCATTTAGGACATTGTGCTTAACTCCATCACGCGTAAGGTACTCTGAAAGTTTTTCGTTTTTATCAATCGAAACTGTGCCAATGAGGACAGGCTGGCCCTTCTCCTGCAACTGCTTAACCGCACGGGCCACGGCTTTGAACTTGCCGTTCTCGGTTTGAAAAACCTGATCATTGCCATCCTTGCGCGCTGATGGCTTGTTGGTTGGGATAGCCACCACATCGAGACCATAGACCTTGGCAAACTCCTCGGCGCTAGTTACGGCCGTACCGGTCATGCCAGAGAGCTTCTCGTACAGGCGAAAGTAGTTTTGGAAGGTTATTGAGGCGTAGGTACGTGACTCTTGCTCTACTTTAACTCCCTCTTTGGCCTCAATGGCCTGGTGTAAGCCCTCACTCCACCGTCTGCCGGGTTGGAGTCGGCCGGTGAATGAGTCCACAATGACTACCTTGCCATCTTTTCCGCCAGAGGCGGACCCGCCTTGGGCGGGAACCACAACATAGTCTCGCTCGGGGAGGAAGAGGGCTTTGGCACGCACAGCCGTCTCTAGGTGGTGCACTGTCTTGATGCCACCTTCGGTGTATATATTGGCTACACCAAGCGTCTTTTCCACACTGTCGATGCCCGCTTCGGTTAATTGGATAGCCTTCTGCTTCTCATCCACCTCATAATGAGTTACGGGCGTGAGACTGTCGGCAATTTTGGCAAACTTGGCGTAAAGCGACTCGCTCTCAGCCGTGGGTCCGGCGATAATGAGCGGCGTTCGGGCTTCGTCAATCAAGATAGAGTCTACTTCATCAACAATGGCATAGTGGTGTGGACGTTGCATTACCATGCTCGGGTTATACGCAAGGTTATCGCGCAAGTAATCAAAGCCGAACTCGTTATTAGTGCCATAAGTAATGTCGGCCATGTAGGCCTCCTTGCGTGAGCAAGGCCGCAAAAAATCGTACACAACTTTAAAGTAACCTTCTTTGTCGCGCTCGGCATCCTCCTCTTTGGTCACATGCCTCTCGTCATATATAAAAGAACTCTCGTGATTGATAACCGCAACTGTTACTCCGAGTGCGCTGTAGACTTGACCCATCCAAGTGACAGCTATGCGCGAGAGATAATCATTGACGGTAACAATGTGTACTCCTTTGCCAGTGAGTGCATTTAAATACGCAGGCAAGGTGGCAACCAAAGTTTTACCTTCACCTGTACGCATCTCAGCAACACCCTTCTGGTGAAGCACGATGCTGCAAACTAACTGGACATCGAAGGCTCGCTCGGTCCGTGTGCGCCTAGCTGCTTCGCGCACAACGGCAAAGGCCTCAGGTAATATGTCATCCAAACTCTCACCCCTGCCAAAACGCTCTTTAAACTCGTCTGTTTTAGCCTTTAATTCCTCGGGGGTTAAGGCTTGCAAGCTAGGCTCCAAGGCGTTTATTTGGGCCACCAAGGGCTCTAACTCCTTGACACGCCTAGAGCTATTATCACCAAATATTTTAGTCAAAAAAGACATAAGCAAACTATTATAGCACAACCCCACTTCACTCTTCGAGTTTCGCGGTGTAAAAAAATACCCACCTTTCGGTGAGTACTTTTTTAAGTGAGACCTGCCTACCGGCAGGCAGGGAAAGCGAAAACTAAATTCGCTTCTTCGCCTTCTTTGCCTTCTTAGTAGCCTTTTTCTTTGCCATAGAATTTTTTGTTTGAGTACTATATTTTGTTCGACCTTTTTAGTTCCTCCTTCTACATATAATTATAAATCAATTTGCAAGCAAAAAGTTACACGCAAGCGCAATGTGTGGATAAGTGTAAAATTTTTTTAATGTCAGAATTTGCAATTTGCAAACTTTTTGATTTGCAAACTCGTTTCCCTCAAACACCACCCTCGGTGGCGGCCTCCTACAAAATCTTATATGAGTGCGACCGAGAGTGGTGTACAAGGACAACAAAATCATTCTACACCTTTACTCTAAATACACAAAAGACCCCGAGGGGCCGTCTGTGCGATTTTGTAGGAGGATCCCGGAATATTGCTATTCTGTCTCGTCAAGCGAAACTAGGGAACACACCCATATGTTGGCTATTATACTCGCCAAATTCCAAAAGTCAAGGCTTATTGGCGAGGTAGCGTGCCTGCTTTGATTTGATCTATGTAGTAATCGGCTTGCTTTTGGGCTTCTTCAGAGATTTTGCCCATTTTTTCTAAAGTAGAGATGACAAGTGAATCCTGATGATTCGCGTAATAGGCGGCGGCTAAAGCCAAGTAGTACTGCGGATTGTTGGGATCACTTGCAACTTTATCTTTCCATATAGATACGACTTTGGAAAACTGCCCTACTGCCGCGTAAGACGCAATAATCTCTTGGTCAGGTATGAGGGCTGTCCCGAAACGCTCCGTCAATAACTTGCTGGCCAAAGTATCATCTCCTGTTCGGATGGCCATAGCCGCGTAACTTGTACGCGCACGATCATATGTTGGGTCAAGGTCGAAGGCTGCTTTAGAAAACTCCAGAGCTTTTTTGTTATCTCCCTTGGCTGTGTAAGCCGTCACTAGGCTAAAGTAGATAATCTGCTTCTTAGGTGAGAGCTCCAAGGCCTTGGTGTAGTGTGGGATTGCTTCATCAAGTCGCCCAAAGGTCTGAAGGAAGGAACCCATAAAGAGTTGGTGGCGAGCATCGTTGCCAGTTCTCTCAAGCTGTTTGAGCATTTGGACGCGAGCCAGCTCAAGATTCTTGGTAAAGAGAGCTTGATCGAGATTTGGTTGACTGCGAATATCCGATAAGGCGAAAATGTATTGCTCCCGCGCCTCCATTGAGCCAAAGGTGTCGAGGCCAAAAAGTTGTTCGGCAAGCTTATACTTATCCTCCGTCAATTCGCGAGGGTATAGGGTACGCAAAAGCAAGGAATTGGCCTGTATGGGTTTGACGTTAGCGTAGTAGAGTACAAACAGACAGACAAACGCGACGAGGACTGCAGTTGCGCTTGTGTGCGCTCCTAACACCACACCCCGCACGCGTGTAATGATTTCCCCAAACCAGGGGAAGACTACCCGTTCCTCGATAGTCTTGTGGTGGATAAAACCAAGGATAGAGAAAATCATTACGTAACTTATAAGATTGTCGAAGACAAACAAGTTTTGCACAAGGTATGCGACTAGAAGCCCAGTGAGAACGCTACGTTCTGCCAGATTAAAGTTGTTGGCTTTTTTCCACAACATCCAAAAGGCGGAAAAGAAGATTGCAATGTAGGAAAGAAGCCCAAGCAAGCCCGCCGAGACCAACGTGTCGAAGAGGAAATTATGAGCCCGATCAAACCAAGTCTCTTGCCGCCAAAGCTCAGGTTCATAATACTTGTTGAAAACAATATTGAAGTTCTCGTGACCCCAGCCGAGTAGCGGGCGCTCCTTGAAGCCCTTCCAAGCTTGTCCCCAGATGATGAAACGTGACTGAGTAGTAATTTCAGTGAATGAGATGGATGCGAAACGAGCAAGGGTAGGCGAGTTGACCACAAAACTGCTATCACGCAAGCCGATGAAGACAAGCACTACCAAGGCTAGTGCGCCCACAGCACCGAAAGACCAGACACGCGCCTTCCCTTTCCTCGTTAGACCAGTAATGACAAGGGAGAGGGCTACCCCCCCTAAAAGTCCTAAAATAACACCTCGGGTAGCAGTATGATAAAGGATGATTGTATACACAAATGCCAGTATTATATAAATGTAGCGCGTCCAAGGTATGGAGTAATTCTTGAAAAAAAAGTAAGCCGTGATGAAGATGTGGAAAAGCATATAAACCGCAAGATAGGTGGCATTGCCGAAGGTGGCGTCAAGCCGTACCCCACCCTGATTGATGGTGGCCCAACCAGCAAGCTGGGCAAAACCATAAAGGCTGGCGACAAGGGCAACCCCAAGGCTAGTGTGGAAGAAATAATTCCACAGTCGCTCGGTTGTAAAAGCCGAGATGAGTAGGAAGAAATAGGTAATAACATGCAAAAGGGTCACGAGACCATCCATGCGTTCATAGTTGGACCAAAAGCTCCGATATGGTGACACGCCAAAAAAATCAGCCAAGCAAAATACAGCGAGGAAAGCGACAATCGCTATTGAAAGCCACGAGCGTTTGGTTCGCAACGCCGACTCACGTAACCAGAGGACGAGCCAAAGAGCGGCACCTATTTCAACGATGATACGAAAAGCGAAGTTCTTACCAGTAATGAACGGGAAAAAAAGTGAATCTGAAACAAATAGGGGTATGAAAAGAATGGCAAACAAACCTGCATATACAGCCCCGCGCAACATCTTATTTGCCTCCATATGGGTTACAGTATAGCATAGGATAAAGTTATGCAAAGACTACTCCGATGGAGTGAGGAAATCTTCAAGACTGACATGCGTTACGTGGCCAGAGGTGGTTTTTGGCTGTCCGTCGGCCAAGCTTTTGCTCTAGTGTCGAGCTTGGGGCTCTCGGTCGCGTTCGCAAATCTACTGCCCAAAGAAGTTTACGGTAACTACAAGTTCATTCTCTCGATGGCCGGGCTCTTGGGGGGCCTCGCCCTCACCGGCATGGGCTCGGTGGTCATCCAAGCAGTGGCTCGTGGCTATGAGGGCACGACGACCGTAGTAGCCAAGCATTATCTGCGTTGGGGTAGCGGTGTAAGTGCGACAGCGCTAGCTATTGCTTTGTATTACTACACTAGTGGCAACGCTCCACTTGCTATCGGCATCCTTATCGCCGGCATCACCATCCCACTTTCGGGTGCGTGGAGCTTATACGGCGGCATACTCTCGGGTCGCAAGGATTTTAAACATTCAACTTTGTTTTGGATTTACGGACAAGCAGTAAGCGTGGTAGCGCTTATCATAACGGCCAAGTACTCGCACAACTTTCTGGCTCTGGTAGCTGTGTACTACCTCACAAACATTCTAACCTCCTACGTCACTTACCGATATATAATCCACAAATTTAAGCCTAACCAATTTGTTGACACAAGCATGGTCTCTTACGGCAAGCATTTGAGCCTGATGAATCTTTTCGGCACGCTAGCCAATCAACTCGACAAGATTCTCGTTTTCCACTTCCTAGGCGCGGCACCCTTGGCCGTCTACACCTTCGCTTTCGCTATACCCGAGCAAATCAAAGGGAGTTATAAAAATCTCTTCAACATCGCTCTGCCCCGCTACGTCGAACTCCCGCCCGATAAATTGCGCGCAAGTATCATTGATAAAACTATCCGCCTAACGTTAGTAAGTATGCTCATAGTGACAGCATACATATTAATATCGCCATATCTCTTCCAAATCCTCTTCCCTAAATATCTTGATTCTGTTTTCTATTCTCAAATCTACATTTTGGGCTTGATCGCCATCCCGGGCATATCACTCTTTGGCACATACTTTCAAATTAAGAAGGCTACCGCCACACTCTACAAGCTAAACATCATAAGCAACATCGCCACCATCGTCCTCACCGTCATTCTCATCAGCCGCTGGGGAATCTTCGGTGCCGTCATAGAAAACGGCCTCTCCTGGCTCGTGATGCTTGTCATCAACGGCTATTACTTCGTACGAGATACAGGCATTCGTGGAAGAGGTTTGGGAGGAAGGGGACAAGGAATCGATCAACAAGTGGTTGGATAAGTCTTGCAAGAGCGGGCCAAGCCCAGAGTTTGGGGATGAAGAGGCCGTAATGCTTTTCAGCTAAAATCTGGAAATCTTGGGAGAGCACTTGCCTGTATCTACCGTACGAACGATAATCTGCAACATAGGGGGCTTGGGCGAGTTTGAAGCGGGCGTGGAGAGAGCCGGCACCAGCAAGTGAAATAATTACGTACCCCCCGCTATCCAAATGCTCGCGGATAAACGGCTGGTACTCCTGCCAAAGAGCTTCGGTCATAAAACCTACAAATAAAATTGCATCAAACTTTTCAGCCGGCACCTGTGATATTTCAAAAAAAGAGATTTTCTTATCGGATGTAAGTGCCCTCGCCTCCCCAATCATTTTTGCCGCGATATCCACGCCAACCAATTGCTTAAACTTGTTTGGCAATTTGCGCACAATCTCGCGCAACACCACCCCATCGGCAGTGCCCACCTCAAGCAGGCTCGAGCGTCCCGATCGCCCACTTAGCGCTCGGGACGCTAAGTCGCTAAGAAATTGAAGCACGAGCGCCAGACGCAGCTTAAAAAAATATTTGACATACGTATCAGTCACACCTTCGTAGCGCTTATGCGAGTACTGTGTACTCTCCTCGTTATAGTAGCGCTTTATATCTTGTCCGTAATTCATGGTTTGCGTGCAACAACATAAACATTGGCAAAAATAATTTTTGGGTGGGTTAAACTATCAAGGGGTAAAAGAATCGCTTGAAGCACCTTGACAGCAAAATTAGCCAGACGAGAATGATGTTTGTAAGGATTCAAAAAAACAAAATGCACGAATTCAGATAAAACGGTAAAAAATCCACCATACCTGCCTCCTTCAATCACACCAAGACCAGCTCGGACGCAGAAGGTAGACAATCCTTCTTGAGTGTAGCGGAAATAGTCATTCGGATCGGCGTGGTACGGCACTAAAAAAGGAGCTGAAACCAAGACGTACCCGCCAGGTTTGAGCAAGCGAGCAATTTCGCGCACCATTTGCTCTGGATCATCCACGTGTTCAAGCACTTGAGTAGAAACAATCGTATCGAAAGAACTGTCTGCAAAGGGCGTATGCAATACCGACGAAACAACATCAACGTTAGGGCCGGCCACAAAATCTAAGGTAACATACTCACTAGCCCTAGGTTTGATAAGGCCACGATATTTGGCCGTGCCCGCGCCCAAGTCAAGGGTCTTGCCGCTAATGTATTTTGCACAATGAATTACGACCTCGCGTGTTTGATTCATAATTGATTGTACCACGAGCTAAGTACCTGCATCTGTCGCTTGAGTGAAAAGTTTTGAGCAATATGCCCCCGAGCCTTTTCGCCTATTGCTCGAGCCTGCTCGGGGTTTCGCAACAACTCAATCACTCGCTCGGCAAAATCAGATGAGCAAGGGTCTGCTACATATCCTGTCTCCCCTTCCACCACCGCTTCTTTTGCCCCACCCATATTTGTAACTACCACAGGCCTCCCACTTGCCCCTGCCTCAAGCACCACAGTCGGGAATGGGTCAAGGTATACCGACGGCACAATCACCACATCGGCCGCAGCATATGCAAAAGGCATCTCATCATTCTTTAATCTAGTTTCGCCTCCGATAGCAAAAAGGTGGACATTTGGAATTTTGTCAGACACTTCCCGCATAATATTCGGCAGCACTGCCCCGCCCTTGGCCCCAGATAGGCGGCCGACCCAAAGTATAACCCGCTTACCGACCAAATTGTAACGCGTTTTAAACTCGCTAACTTTGGCTTCATCAACAAGCCAGCGCGAAACGTCAATGCCATTGTGGAGAGTAGTATTTTCTATCCCGTGTTCACGCAAAGCCTGGCCCAAAGCATCGCTAACGGCGAAAACTCTATCTACATACTTAAGATAGTGCTTAGCGACAAAATTGCGAAATGGGTTGTACCTAAAGCGAAAACGGTGCAACTCCTGCCACTTGGTTACCTGCCTCGCCGACAGGCAGGCCCGGTCACCAAGCGATTTAGCTGGGTAGAAGAGATACGTGTCGTGGGCTGTTAAAAATATTTTGGCGCCTGATTGCTTAGCTAACCTCAATACGGCGAAAGAGAATTTCTCGTGAATGTTGTGACAATGCACTATATCCGGTTTGAATTCGATTAGAGTTTTCCGGACTAACCGAATGCCGGCCAGGTTCCAGAGCATACGCCAGTTGCGGAAGCGCTCGCTGTAATCTGGCAAACTCTCCGCCGTAAGTAACCGCACTTCTCCGCCTTGTCTAGAGAGCTCCTTGCTCTGTGCTGTCGCAACATTCCCAGCTCCACCATTTGCCCTATCTGAAAAAATGAGAATCTTCATTTATCATATTCATTAATGTAGGCACCGACTGTCTTCTCCCAACTGAATCTGCTTGCCCACTCTTTCGAGTTTGCGTGAAGTTTTTCGTAATCTCCCGACAAAATTTTGTTGACTGCTTGGGCTATCTCGCCCGGTTCGCCAGAGGGCACAGCATAACCATTGTAACCATCGCTCATAGCTTCGGCCACACCTGAATCACATGAGCCGACAGCGGGCAAACCAAACGAGGCCGCCTCAAGGGCCACCAGGCCAAAACCTTCGACATGATCGCCCAAGCGCCGCGATACAAGAAGAAATACGTTTGCAAGTGAGTAGAGGGCGGCGAGTCGTGCATCAGTACCGGCATCGGGAACATATATCACATTCCTGCCATGTTCTATGCTCTCAAGATACGCGATGTCCCTATTCACCCCCGTCATAATATACAGCATGTTTGGATAATCTTTTTTTAAACTACTCACGGCTTCGGCCACATCCTTCTGCCCTTTGCGGGCCTCCACGGCACCGACGGTAAGCAAAACCGGACTGCGCCCTGCAATCAAGTTCTTGGCCCAAGTCAAATCTTGTTCGCTCGGAACGGGAAGGGGCGACAGACCTAGGTAGACGGTAATTATTTTGTTAGTTTTTATTTTTTCACGAACTAATTTTGCCACATAGTTTGAAATTGCAAAAACTTTGCTCGCCCGGGCGTAAACGCAAGCGACAATGAAACGTTTAACGAGGTTCGAAAGAGGGGCGACCGAATATGTGCCTACGGCGTTGATAAACAACTTTTTGTTGGTACCCAAAACTGCTCCCAAAGCGTAGAGGCCAAAGGGCCAGGTATCAAGGGCGTGCACAATCTCATACCCCCTCGCCGCACGTCTGGCGCGAAGACAGTTGCGCATAAAATCGAAAAAACTTCTAGGCTTCGGTAATTGTTCTGCCGTAAGTTCCGCCAGACGAAGACCGCGCCGTTTCATTTCGTCGATCACCCCACGAGAGTAACGCCCCCAGCCGGTGTGTGGATCAAGATTATCGGTTATATAAAGTATTTTCATATTTTCCACCATTTATTCTCGAAAGATAGCTTAACCTTATGCTTACCAGCCGGAACAAAGACCGCTTGCAAAATGTAATTAGCCCGATATATCGGCGTTGCTCGGTTGTCGACATATGCCTGCCAACCCAATACATTCGCGTTTGCTATAACCAGCCAGCCACCAGTTTGGTTATCCGTCTCCAGTTGGATTTCTTGGTCAGCATATTTGACAATAACCACCTTAGGCTTGGTAACGAGCTCTTTTTCGGCACCACTACAAACATCACACTCGATATAGGTTATTTTTGAAAAGTCGTGACCTGGTCGCAATGTCTCCGCAAGATTCTCTATGTCATTATTCTCGCGCAGAAATTTAACTTTTTGGGCAAAGTAAACGCGTGGCAATACGTCCTTGTTCTCATATAGATATAGGGGTACTTCATATTTTGTAAAAGTACTACTTGCCACGAGGAGGAACCTGCCATTAGTAATCTCGCTTGGCGTCACAACATATTTTGCGTTCAACATTGATAGGAGGTAACCTTTGTCCTCAATATTTGCTCGCTTCTCGTCATTAAGATAAAAATACACCACTTCCTGTACTTTGCGATCAGCATTTGCTTCTAGCCCGCCAACTAACTGGACATAATTGGTATTGCCGATTAATCCTTCTTGAGCAAACAATTCACCTTCGTAAGATTCATCTGGATGAAGAGCAAGAATCTTCTGATATTGGGCACTCGTCACGCCGTAGCTAAATACTCTGAAAGAATTCATGTCTTTTTCCTTCTGTTCAATCACCTTCACAAAAAATGGTTTATCCAACAATGATACGTCCGCATACTTAATCTGCGAAAAGCCGGCGATACTTAGTTCGAGGATAAGTAACGCAACAAGTAATTTTCTGAACTTGTCTCGACCAATTTCTTTACGTCTAGAAATAATAATGTAGCTGGCAATAAGAGTTGCGAGCAAAATGAGAAGTTTCGGATTCCCTAGGCTTATATTTTTAAACAATCCTTTGGCCATGACCTCAATCAACGAATGGTAGTACTGAAGAGGCAGTCCGCTGGTATGAACAAACAACTTCACATCAAAATAATCTTTAACTAAACTTACCAAAAACTGGCCAAGAGTTAAATAAAGTATGTTTAGCAAAACCAAAAGTGACGCCAGCCATATTAGAATTTTCTTAATGACGCGGGCGTAACGGTCAACTAACTCACTTTCGAAGTTGGTGGTGACATAGCGAAATCCGATGCCAGCAAGAACGGCAACAGCCAGATTGGCGATATGTATCCAGCGTACCGATTGCGATATATAACTTAGCCCGGGCAACTGCTTGAATATCCAAGCGGTTGGCGAAAACTTTAGCATAAGACTGAAAAAGAAAATATAAAACAAAGTAAAAAATGTAACATAACTATCCTTTCTCCAATAATGAACAACTGCTAGTAACGCCAAGAAAAGAGCAATTACGCCAACAAATGGCAAAAATTCTTGCCTGGACCAAATAATTGAATTAAAACTTGGCAAAACAAAACGAGCGAGATCAACCAACGACATATAGTCGTAGCTAAAATTAGTAACCCGAGTAGTCTGGCCAAAGTATAAAAGAAAACTTGAAAGCTGTGGCCAGCCGATAATAAAACCGCCAACAAGGCCAAGCAGATAGAGCCAAAGAACCTTCAGGCTGGCTAGAAAAGACTTCTGCCTATCAAAGTGGCGCCAGCAAATCCAAAATGAGTACACTAAGCCACCGACGAATGCCATAACAATGGCTTCATAGTGTGCGCCGAGGAACGCGTAACCAAACAACAGTGGCAAAGCAACTGCGTAGCGCGATCTACCAATACTTACTTTTGCGAGAATCCAAAAGATGGCAGGTAAGAGAAATACCGCGTTTGTTATCGTGACGGAATTTAACCAAAAGACATTAAACTGACTGAATACATACACAAGCGATGACATCGCCGAAGATTGTTCGTCGAGATCCAAGGCCCGAACAAAGAGATAGAAAAAAATGCCCGCAAAGATAAAATCCGCGAGCAAGATGAAATGATAGGCCGTAACGTAATCAAATATTTTATATACAATCAAATACAGAGGATTGAAATAGGCGTAATGGAAGGAGGATTGCCACGGGAAACCCAAGTATAAATTTGGATTCAAAGCAGATAGATAACGCGACCCCATAAACTCCGCCGCTGGATACGAAAAGTGAATCGCGTCCCCATTTAGAAAAATCTTATTTAATAGGAACAGTGGGCTAAAAATAACCATGGTGGGCAAGGCCAGATAATAAATTAAACGCTTCATATTTTGAAGTATAGCATCATCATTGCACCCGCAAAAATAATTTGATAATATGCCACTACATATGAGTTTTAACCCGCTTAAAGACAGCGCCGACAAAGACAGGCCGGATTTGTGGGATAATTACTCACAGGGCTTCGCCTCGATAGCAAGTGCTCCAAGCTCACAATCGCGCCTAAATGGTGACATACACCTCTGTAATACATACTTACGATCAGACAAAAAACAGGGCAAAATTTTGAAACTTGACCTCTGGGATGAAGCGCATCACACCGCGACAATTGGCCATATCCACCAAAATTATGATGAGGTGCACGCAATCGATATCTCACCAGACGTAACACGAAAAGCACTCGAGCGTTTAAAAAAAGCGGGAATTAATGTTGAGGGCATAGTAGGAGACATGCGAGCTTTGCCATACGAAAACAACTTCTTTGACTATATCTTTACCATGGGCACGATCGAACACATCCCCGAACCTATTATGGCCATGCGCGAAATGTACAGGGTACTAAAGCCCGGTGGCAAGGCCGTGGTAGGCGTGCCCTATAAATACGAGTGGTTTGGTAAATCTATTGCCTTGGATATTCTGGCCTATCTAGGTATTAAGGAAGATGGCCGAGAATTTAGTTTTGGATGGAAACAGTTATCGAGTGAGCTTGAGAGTTGTGGATTCAAGGTAATCGCGCGAGATGGGCCGTATTTTATGCCTTGGTTTATCCGGGCCACAGATTGGTTTTTCGCCCAACACATGCCTGCTGGGTTCGTTATTACCAAACCGTTTATCTGGATGTCGGATTATTTAAGTAAATCCAAATTTCTTCGATCGCGCAGTAGTCTTATTGCCGCAATAGTACAAAAGCCGACCCTAGATAGAAAGCTGGCCGCCAATCTTGCCAAACAATACGGAACTCCCCTATTCGTAACACACAAGTCGATAATTCGTGGAAACGTCAAAAGATTTCGCGCTGCCTTAAGTAAATACCGTGGTGACTATACCCAATGCTACTCCGCCAAAACTAATTCCCAACTCGAGGTCTTGCGGACTATGCGAACGGAAGGTGTTGTGGCCGAAGTATGCTCATTGCTCGACATGAGGAGCGCGCTTGCGGCCGGCTACACGGGAGAAAATATAATTTACGAAGGGCTCACTAAAACAGACGCGGAGCTCGAGCTGGCCGTGGCAAATAAGGTAAGAATCATAAACGTTGAGTCAATGGACGAAGCCACGCGTCTTGAGAAGACAGCCGCCCTGCACAAGCTACGCATTAACGTAGGTATCAGACTTGCCTTCCCCTCGAAGACGGGGGTAAAGTCACTTTTGGGAGTAACCTATGATCGCTTCGGCACCAGCGTTAAGAACGGGGAAGCAATGCGGGTGGCAGACTTTATCTTGCAAAGTAAATATCTCAATCTTGTGGGGTTGCATTGTCACACAGGCTCTAACCAGCGCACAACAGAGAAGTATTTAACCGGCGCTGGACTCATTGTGGATTTTATGAAGGAGCTCAAAGACAAGCGTAATGTGACAATATCATTAATCAATTTAGGTGGAGGTATCGGTTTGCAAAACGTAAGATTCTACTCGATGTTCGACCTTGGAAAAAATTTCATCAAAAATATCTTTGGTTTGCCGATTGAGTATGACACCAGCAAACCACTTAATCTCGAGCTTATCGCGAGCGCGATTGTCGAGAAACTGCATACCAAACTTGACGAGCACAGACTCGCTGCGCCACTCCTTATGATGGAGCCCGGCCGAGCGCTTGTGGGAGATAGTACGGACCTCGTTTTGTCGGTGCTCAATACTAAGCGCACCGACGTGCGAGATTGGATAATTGTTGATGGGGGAACCAACCTTTTGCCCGTGCTCACCCTGTTCTCTGAATATCACAATATCGAAGTTTGTGTTGACTCTAAAGATAGGAGCAAGAAATCACTGGCCGGCCCATTGCTCTACTCGGCCGACATAGTTGCCTCTAACCGCCTAATGCCGGAGACTAAGATTGGCGATGTTGTGATTGTGCGCGATGTCGGCGCATATTGCATTGCCCAATCAAACCAATTCTTGTATCCACGAGCCGCAACCGTAATGATTGACGGCCAGAAATCGTACCTAATCCAGCGCAGAGAAACGGTTGAGGATGTGCTAACGCGTGATGTTTTGACCAACCCGTAGATACTCGCGCAACCAATCCAACATCACCGTGTGGACCGCGACCATCGGCTCTGGTAATTTATCGAGTGGGAACCACGCTTGGTTTGCTTTTACTTTAGGCTGTTCCTGAAGAGAAAGTTCAAGCAAATGAAGCTGGTTATGTGACGGGCCGTGCTTCTCATGTGGGAAATCGAAAGTGTAAAGCTTGCGGGCGGCCGAAACATCAAGGCTCGGCAATTCCTGCTCACCGAGCCGATGCAGAGCCTCAACATCAGCTTCTCCAGCCACAATAATAGTGCCATTCATATGCCATTGCAGAGCATAAAACGGATCGTCCGCCGGGCGCCGTTCCAGAAGGATCTCCAGACTAGCATCCTCTCGTTGTCTAATAACCGCCAACTCAATTGACACCACTCCAAACTTGGCTGATTTAGCATAGAAAGCTCGCGGGGGCATCCTCTGTCCAAGTTCAACTTTTTCAGTCAAAGCACTCCACTCATCCCACTCTTTTTCCGTCAACGCCATAACCACAGAATACAGAGGGGTAACCATTATGTAAAGTAGCAAAAACGAATCGGTCCCGAGCGCCTGCCACTATTGGCTAAGGCGCTCGGGACCGGGAAAACAGCGCTAGGGGTTGATGTCGTCGGCGGTGATCTCGCCCACGACCAGGATGTCCTGGGTGAAGCCCTCGCACTCTACCTTGTAGTGCGGGGACTTGTGCTCGAACCAGGGCGAGGCGGGGTTCACCCGGCCCACGTGCTTGGCCACAAGGGCGATGCCGACGAGGTGGGACGGCACGATGCCACCCTTCTGCATGGGCTTGAGGGCCATCGCCCCGTCGACACCGAACCAACCATGCCCCTCTTTGCCGATGGGATCACCCTCCACCTGGGTGGCGAAGAGTTGGCAGTTGATGTCACTGCCACGGGGCGAGAGCAGGGGCACAATGGTCCCGACGAGTTCGATGGTGCGCACTGGGGCCGCACCCAGCTCCTTGCGAATCACCCGCCGGATACCACCGATGTGGTACTCGCGGAAGGTCATCAGGCCACCGGTGTAGTGCCACTGGCCGTTGAACACGTCGGCCGAGTTCTCCTCGATGTTGCGCATGGCGAGACGGAACTGAAGCGCGCCGTTCATCCACCTATATACCACGATCTCGGGCGAGACGCGAGGACTGCGCTTGATGTCCTCGTTGAAGACGTCAAGCGGCAAGTTGCCACCGTTTTGCCGCTGATGCTCGGCCATACGCCTCTGGGCCCAAACGCACACCGACATATCATCCGCCGACATTAACTTGCGATCCTCGGCCATCTCTGACCTCCTTTCAACTTTGTCTGTGGTAGCGATACCCCAGGGTTAGGATGATGACTGTGAGCGTGGCAAGAAACGAAAGCAACTGGCCCCAAAAGAGCGACCAGGTACTCGTGACCCAACCATGCGCGGTGAACACTGCCTGAATGAAGGCGAACATGAGGAACGAAATCACTTCGATGCTCTTGGCATCTTTCGTTCTCCAAATCTTGCGGACCTGTAGCCACATGGCCAGAGCCCCCAAGAAGTTCGCCGCCCACATAACGTTTGCTAGTGTCAAAAGTCGCAACATGGCGACACCTCCAATCTGAAACTAAGTTATCATACTATCATATCCTTGTCAAATTTTCGTCTGTCTCGATTCTCTGGCTATAGCAAGTAAATCGAGACAAAGTGAGATAAGGTTTGTGAGCAAGATAAAACGAATTTAGCCTTCAATAAGCAACTTGGCTTTGTGTTGAAGTTCTTGTAACTTTGGGGCACTCAAGCGACCAGCAATGGTGGCCTTGCGCGCTTGCCAATCGATTGTGCGCATTTGATCCGCCAAGACCACGCCAGTTAATCCTTGCGCCTCAACTGAAACTTCAAACGGGTAGCCTTTGGCGATATTCGTTATTGGGCAAACTAGAGCAAGACCTGCCTTCACGTTGTATGACTTGGGCGAGAGAACGACGGTGGGACGACGACCCTTTTGCTCGTGGCCTTTGGTTGGATCAAGAGTGATCCAAATAATGTCGCCTCGCTCGGGCGCCTGCCCTTGCTTGGTTACCATACCTCTTTGCCCACCTGCTTGCCCCAACTAAACTCCTGATGGAGATTCTTCTTGCTTATTTTACCCACCATTGCCTTTAAGCTAAGTCGGGGTGCAGACAGAGGCTCGAGCATTATATTTTCTTTGGCGGCCACAATGCGCACTGAAGAACCTTGTCGCAAGCCGTATCTGCGGGTCAAATCTAGTGGCAAGCGTACTCCCAGACTGTTACCCCATTTTTGTATCGTCGTCGACATGTTATTGATTAAATGTATATACATAAGTATACACAAGGCTACGACCGAAAGCAAGGCTTGCGGAAGAACGCGAGACGGGGCATAATAGAGCAACTCAAATGATACAGAGAACAAAGAAAAAAACACATAAGGAATTGGAAGCTCTCGCGGCTCGGGCGCGGCGGCACATTGTGGCTATGCATTACGATAGCCAGACGGGTGAGTCGGGGTCGGCTCTTTGCATTGCCGACTTACTGGTGACGCTTTATTTTAATATTTTAGATATTGACCCAAAACGGCCGGAACATCCAGAGCGAGATAGATTTATTTTATCCAAGGGTCACGGGGCGGCGGCCCTCTACGCCGCTATGGCCTTGCGGGGCTACTTCCCAGAATCTGATTTGAAGCGCTATCGAGTGGATGGGGGCAAGTTCCATTGTCACCCGTGCCGTGACGCGGCAGCGGGCATTGAGGTCTCAACTGGCTCGCTTGGCCACGGTCTCTCTATTGCTCTGGGTATGGCCAAGTCTATGCGGATGGAATGCTCGAGTAAAAAAGTTTTCATATTAGTGGGTGATGGCGAGTGCAACGAGGGCAGTATATGGGAGGCGGCACTCTTCGCCTCCACTCACAAACTTAGTAACGCCATCGTTATCCTCGACAACAACAAGTTCCAAGGCTTCGGGGCAAGTAAGGAGGTACTAACTATGAATCTGGCTCGCAAGTGGTCGGCCTTCGGTTGGAACGTTTTGCGTATCGATGGCCACAGCATACCCGAGATCGAACGCTCTTTGCGCGAAGCCAAGGATGAAACAACCCGGCCAACGATTGTGATCGCCGACACCATCGCCGGTAAAGGCGTGCCACATATCGAAAACACTTTGGGCGCCCACTACTACATCCCCGACGAAGCCACATATCTCGCCAGCTTAAATGCGTAATGATTTTGTAAAACAGACGCTCATTGAGATGGAGCGGAACAGGGATATTATTTTTCTCACAGGTGATTTAGGTTTCAACGCCCTCGAACCTATCCGCGATAAGTTCCCAAAGCGCTTCATCAATGCTGGCATCGCCGAGGGCAATATGATTGGCCTGGCGGCGGGGCTTGCTCTCACCGGCAAAAAGGTCATTTGCTACTCTATCGCTTCCTTCCTCACTATGCGACCTTATGAGCAAATTCGCACTGACGTGTGTTACGACAATTTAGATGTCAAACTCTTCGCTCCGGGTGGGGGTTACAATTATCCCACTCACGGTGTCACTCACCATACCATCGAAGACGTGGCCATTATGAATGTGTTGCCCAACATGACGGTGGTCTGCCCGGGCTACAGCTGGGAGGCGCGCGAGGCTACCAGTGCTCTCATCCGTCACAAAGGCCCCACCTATATGCGCCTCTCCAAATCTCCGGGCGAGCATTACCAACACAAAAGTTGGAAGTTCCAACTCGGCAAAGGCTACGAAGTGCGCAAAGGCAAAGACGCCGTGCTTATCTCAACCGGCAATATCCTCGATATGGTCCTAGCAACAGCAGAGTTGATAGAAAAGAAATCAAAAAAGAAAATCCGAGTAGGAGTAGTAAGCATGCCGTGCCTCAAGCCCATTGATCAAAAACTAATTAAAAACCTCGCCAAGCAATACCCGCTTATCTGCACTATTGAGGAGCACAGTATGATAGGAGGGCTGGGTAGTATTGTAGCAAGCCTCCTCGGCCAATCTCCAGTCTCCAGCAAATCCAGATTCCAGATGTTTGGCATACCTGACCTATTCATCAAGGACGTGGGTAGTCGCAATTACTTATTGGCTAAAGTGGGGCTGGAGCCTAAAGTATTGTCCGGCCAAATTTTAAAATTGTTAAAATAAGTGGTATGAAAATATTAATCACAGGCACAAGATCAGGCATAGGTAAAGCGACAGAGCAGTATTTAGCAAAGCAGGGTCACGACATTCGAGGCATCACCGGCCACAAAGCACTCGACGTTAGCGATAGACAAGCTGTTGGGACATACTGTCGAAATCTGCGAGCTACAAACTGGCTACCCGACGCGGTGATATTAAACGCAGGCATCTTCCCAGACGATGTGGGTTCGGGGTTTAGTCGGGCAAACTTTGACAAGACATTTGCGATTAATGTGGGTGGGGCTATCAACTTCATCGAAGAACTACTGCCAGATATGCTAACACGTGGCAGTGGTCACTTCATCGGCATTGCCTCTACCGCGGCTTTTAGACCGAATGCGCTCGCCATAAGTTACCCGGCAAGCAAGGCGGCCCTCGGGCTTGCAATGCGTGGCTTTGACCTGCATTATAGAGATCGGGGCGTAGCGTTTAGCACAGTGTACCTGGGACCCATAGCCACAGAAATGTACGAGGGTAAAAAATCAACCTTCGTGCCAAATCCTGAAGGAGTAGCGATTATGCTATGTAAGCTACTAGCAAGCAAGAAGACCGTTGTATATTATCCCTTTTTCCCCACTATGCTCTCGCGCGTGTTAACACACTTCTCTGATAACACTTACCTGGCTATACGTAAATATTTGCTAAAATAATAATATGCTTACAAACAAACGAATCTCTGTGGTAGTTGTATGTTATGGTGATGAGGGCAACATCGAGGCGCTCTATCATCGTCTCTCGGCCACCCTTTCGGCTCTTACACCTTCCTACGAGATTATTTACGTGAACGACTCAAGCCCAGATAAATCAGAGGTGGTTTTGCGAACTCTTGCAGCCAAAGATAAAAACTTAACCGTTATAAATCACGCCCGCAACTTTGGTGCCCAAGCGGGCTTCACCTCGGGCATGATCCAGGCCACTGGTGATATTGTGGTGCTTATGGATGGGGACCTGCAAGATCCACCTGAACTCATCGAGGATTTTGTGAGCAAGTGGCAGGAGGGTTACCAAGTTGTCTATGGGGTGCGAGCCAAACGCGAGAAGAGTATGGGTAAAATTACGCAGTGGATCTACCATATGTTTTATGTAATCTTCCAAAAGATGGCATATATGAGGATACCGACCGATGCCGGTGAGTTCTCACTTATGGATCGGGTGGTGGTTGATCATATCAATTCTATGCCTGAACGCGACCGCCTTATCCGTGGTTTGCGGGCTTGGGTGGGATACAAAAGCACCGGCATCCCTTATGTGCGACCCGAGCGTTTTGACGGACGCAAATCAGTTTCCACCAAGGGTTTCATCGCCGGCATTCGTTGGGCACGTAAGGCCATCTTCTCCTTCTCTTATAAGCCAATGGAGTACATCACCCACTTGTCGCTTGTCATGATGTTCTTGGCTTTGCTTGGCATTGTGGCCTACATCCTCTTGTTCCTAATCAAGGGCGCGCCGGCCGGTTTCGCCACGCTCGTTGTGGTCATTTTGTTCTTTTCGGCTGTGCAGCTCTTGGGTATCGCGACACTGGGGGAATACGTAAGTAGGATCTTTGAGGAAGTTAAAGGCCGTCCGCGATTCATCATTCGCGATATAGTGAACGATCATCGCAAAGTGGACGATAGCAAGTAATCAATTATATATGAAGGGGGTACTTTTAGCGGGAGGCCAAGGCACACGCATGCGACCTGTAACAATCACGGTCAACAAGCATCTTTTCCCCGTATATAATCAACCAATGATTTTTTACCCATTGCTCTCGCTCCTGCGGGCTGGTGTTAATGAAGTGATGATTATCACATCGCCGGAACATCTTAGCGCTATAAAGTCTGTCATCCTGCACGGTCATAACCAGGGACTCTTTGGCAAGGCCACCATTGATTACGGACTCCAACTCAAACCAAATGGCCTAGCTGCGGCACTGGCGATTGCTCGTGAATTCGTAGGTAACGAGTCATGCGCCCTAATATTTGGCGACAACATTATCGAAGATGACCTGGCCACACATTTTCAAAGTTTTACTGATGGGGCAATGATTTTTCTCAAAGAGGTTGAGCGACCACAAGACTTTGGCGTACCCAGGATGAAGGGTGATCGAGTTCTCGAACTAATCGAGAAGCCAGCTAATCCCCCGAGCAATTTTGCCGCCATCGGGGTGTATATGTTCGACAACACTGTGTTTGGGCGCTTTGATAAGCAAAAACCGTCTGCCCGGGGCGAATATGAGATTACTGATTTGCTTAATACATATATCCCCGAATCTAAATTACGCGCAGTCAAATTATATGGAGAATGGTTTGACGTGGGCACCTTTGATCGCCTGCATGAAGCGGCCGCCTTTATTCGCAAGAAACTAAGCGATCAGAATGGTCAGACGAAATCGTAAAACTATTTTCGTCACTGGAGGGTTAGGCTTCATTGGTAGTAACTACCTCAATCTGTTTGTGCCCAAAAATCCTGCGACTTTGTTTATAAATATAGATTGTCTGACCAATGCTGGCAGTCTTCACAATATCAAAGTAAATAAAAACAGAAACTATGTCTGGGCGAAAATAAACATCTGTAATAGAACGAGACTTGAAAAGCTTTTTAAAAAATATCGGCCGATTGGAGTAATCCACTTCGCGGCCGAAAGTCACGTGGACGTATCACTCAAAAACCCCCAACTTTTCATAGACACAAACATCACAGGGACTCACAACCTCCTGTCTTTGTCACAAAAGTACAGCGTGAAAAGATTTTTGCAAGTCTCAACTGATGAAGTGTACGGTGCCCTCGCAAGCAAGAGGGTCAAGGCCTTTACTGAAGAAAGTCAACTTGCCCCCAATAATCCCTACAGCGCCAGCAAGGCGGCAGCCGAGCATTTGGCTAGGGCTTATTGGAAGACGTTCGGCCTGCCTGTCATCATTACCCGCGCTTCAAATACTTATGGGCCCAATCAAGACAAGAGCAAACTTATGCCCCTATTCATCTCGAGACTGCTCGCGGGCGAATCTGTGCCCCTCTACGGTAAAGGCTTGCAGAGACGCGAATGGCTCTACGTGGCAGATCACGCCCGCGGTGTCGACACAGTTTACCGCAAGGGCAAAATTGGCGAAGTCTATAACATAGGCGGTAGCACTGAACTCACAAATTTAGCATTAACCAAAAAACTCCTTGCCCTAACAGGCCGAGGATCGAGATTAATAAATTTTGTACCAGATAGACTAGGCCACGACTTCAGATACTCCCTCAACTGTTCAAAAATAAAACGCGAGCTCGGGTGGCAACCTAAAATACCTTTCGACATTGGTCTTAAGAAGACTACCGTCTTTTACTCGCAACAATAAAACGTAAATCATTTTTCAAACCCAGTCGGTGGCCGAGATAAGAAGCAAGTACCAGAACAAACGAGATTCCATACTGACAACTCTTCCAAAAACCTATCATAGACGCTTCAGGGAAATAGCGGGTGGCGATGGGCATCTCAAGGATTTTAAAGTTAAACGAACGGAGCTGGGCAATAATCTCGGTATCAAAGACGAAATTGTCGGAATTTTGTTCTAAGGGAACTTTGTCAAAAACTTGTCGACCGTACGCGCGCAAACCCGAATGATACTCGCTAAGATGTAGCCCTAACGCCAGATTCCCCAATTTGGAAAGAGCAATATTGGCAACATACTTCCACAGAGGCATGCCACCAGATCTAGCACCGCCGGGGATCATCATCCGGGAGCCAAAAACTGCGTCAGCTCGACCTTCGGCAATCGGCCGAATAACATCTGGGACATAGTAAGGGTCGTATTGGAAGTCAGGATGCACCATCACCATAATATCCGCGCCTAGCGCAAGGGCCTCCTTGTAGCACGTCTTTTGGTTGCCCCCATAACCGGTGTTGGCCTTATGTACGAAAGTTTTAATCCCAAGAGATCTAGAGAGTTCAGCCGTGCCGTCGCCAGAGTCATCATCAACTAATATAATATCGTCCACCCACTCTCGAGGGATGGAGTCCAACGTTTGTTTCAACGTCTTAACCGCGTGATACGCAGGCAAGACTACAACAATTTTTTTATTGGGGAATTTCTGTGACATGGAGATAATTGGTAATATGCGTAACCAGCAAAAATAAAGTAGAAGGGGGTCAAGAACAGTCTATGGCGAGCTTCTACTCCCACTGTCATATTAGCTACCAAAGCCATCGAATACAAGATAAAGAAAAGGTACAACAAAACACCTACCCGTGAGCTCTGGTTCTCGCGCCAAGATTTGTAAGCACCAAAGAGCGAGAGTACGAAGATCAGAGTCCACAAGACTCTTGTTAAAAGAGACACAAACACGTAAGCCTGACGTGACTCAATAACCCCATATACCAAAAGCGGATATTGATAATTGCCCGAACCAAAGAACGTGGCAAGACCCAAAACATAATTCTTAACATAGTGAAATGGATACTTCAAAATAATTTTAAAAGCTGGGCCAATGAGCACCCCGTGATTATAAAAGCTTGCCATATCCCGAGGCTCACGTAAAAGCGTTTTAACTTCCTCGCGCATTTGAATCTGCATCCGGGGATATGGCACATTCTCGGCAGATGAACGCACGCCAGCGGCAGTAATATCATATAGTTGTCGCTCTATGCCAGAAGCAAACCCAAAAACACCGAATTCGAGCATATTTCGTATCTTCCAAGGCAGAAGTACTAAACCAAACAAGCCAATGAAGACAACACAGTAGAGCGCAGATTTTTTGATCTGGTTGCGATCCCAAACATAGCCTGCGAGCAAAAGAAATGCAGGTATGAGGATGTAAAAAAACATTCCGATCGGACGAACGTAATTAAGTAAGCCAAAACAGATTGCTGAAAAGGCAAGAAGTTTAACCTCACGCTTTTGCCAAAACTTGAGCAGTAGGTAGGTAGCAAGGATAAATATGAGGGCGGCAAAAGTATCTGATAGAAAAATTATGCTATAAAAGGCTCCCAGAGGTTCAAGGGCGAGCCCAAGGCCAGTTAATGTTTTCACTTTCTCGCTCATACCTAGCAAGCCAACTATGCGCATAGAAATTATGGGGACAAACGACACTAGGATAATCTGGACGAGAGAGGCCAGCCAAATTGGTAAATTAAAATAGATGAACGGAACTAGGAAGGCCGAGAGACCAGGCGGCCGAGCGCTTTCAAGCAACGGGTAGAGGGTTGTTGTAAGCGCATGGTGCTCGATAAGATAACCCGCCATATTATAATAATCTGGCGCGTCACCAAAGTTTCTTATCGTGTAGCTACCCACTGTGGCCAAAATTACAACAAGCAGGAGGATTCTGAAACCAAGGGCTATAAAATAAACCTTTTTTTCGCTCATAGTTTAAAAGTATATATCACAACTTTATCTTGCTCAAATATTTGTTTAAGACTTTTGTACTGATCTAGACTCCAGTTGGGGTCGCGCTTCTTATCCCAGACGACATAGTCAAGGCGATATTTATTGAGCTCACTCTCAAAAGGACGTGAGACAAAAGTTTGATAATCTGCCACCAACTTATCAAACGTGCTGTCGGGAAAACAACCGAACGAGCCACAGGTAGCCCGCCAATACTGGCCTTCATAAACATACTGACCCATCTCGTCACGATGCGCTTGTAGATATTCACGAGCTCCAGTCGTGCGCACTCCATCCAAATAAATCTGGGTGAAATAATTATGTTCAAGACGCTCTATTGGCACGGGGTAAGACATTGCGTGCAAAGCCCCGTAAACATAGTTATGGGTGTATATGGGGACACTTTCAGATAATCCCCTGCTCGAGAGTACCACGTCATCTTTGCTTGTGTTGGTGTTCAACCATCGGAAAGCGCTCATCCATCTCTGCCTATCGGTGAATTCACCACTCCAAAAGCGATAGGACGAAGCCTGCACTCCTGTTGCATGAGCAATTACCACAATAAAAACAACCCCTACTACCATGGCTCTAATATAACGATACGCCACAGTGCTTCTAGAAAGTTGGCCCAACAGATACCACAATAATACCCCAGCCGTTAATAACAGGATTGGGATATTAGTCATGAAGTGAAAATGGTGTTGTTGGACCTCCATGCCTGTAAACACCTGCTGGTTACTGGCGATAAGTCCGGCAAGTAAACATGCGAAAAGAAAAGCAAGTTGTCGAGGTAAAGTAATCTTTTTGCTCCGCAAGAAATACCAAACTCCAGCCAAGATAATCAAGGGCGCAAGAATAACTTTTTCAACAATTATTCGGTGAGTAGAAACGAAGTTTTTTGCGATATTAGCCGTATCCACGCTCCCCTGCCCGAGTGTGCCATATACGCCCACAAGGAATGGGACAGAAATTATCGTCCCGATAATTAATGCCAAAACAAAATTCTTAGCAAGAGCATACTCCTTACGTACAACAGCGGTGATAATCATCACACAAATTAAAATAGTCAGGAAAACCCAAAAATAGAAATATAGGTAACTAATTATGCCCACCAATACACCCAGCAAAATTGCGTGCAATCTCTTGTTGTCTTCGAGAAGCTTCCATACTAAGTAAAGCCCGAAGAAAAAGAAAATGGCTGTGACAGAGGGGTAGATTGGCCTGTCATAAAACAAAAAGCTATTAAAGCTACTCTGCCAATGGAAAATCGTGTTCAATACCGGCTCAATTTCTAGACGAGCTATTTCGTTACCCAATTCCACAACAATTGCCACCAACACTCCCCCTACGGCGCTTTTGGTCAAACTCTTGCCAAGCACGAAAAGAACTATAAAAAGTAAAGCGGTACTGAAAAACTTAATAGCAAGCGCGATAGAATCCATTGATAAATTAAGCACCCGCCCACTCCAGCCGATTAACGTATCGAGTACTTGGTAGCGGAAGCTAATGCCTTGGTCACGATTCTCATAGATATAAGGATTGGCGAAAGCGCTCTTGCCCACCCTTGCTTGATTGACAAAAGAGAGGTAAAAATCCTCATCATAAGCCCCCGCCATATGCACCCCTTGATACTCCCCGCCCAATTGTTGTTCAAAATAAATATAAGGTGCAACGTGCAAAACACCAGCCAACAAAGCAACGAGCAATACCCACCAATAACACTTAAGAACGTTTGCCATATTTACCACGAAGATTTCGCGTAAACACCTCTGCTAGACCCCGAAGCGAACGGAATGAGTCTCGGACGGGTCGCACCCGCGAATCTCTGTCATCTGACCAAGTGACTGGCAGTTCAAGTAAATGCCATCCTCTTTTCCTGGCAGCAAATACAATTTCTGCTTCTGCCACGTAATGATTATCGAACTGGTGCTTAAAGATATCCTGGGCCACTTCTCGGCGAAACATTTTAAATCCAAGGGTAAAGTCGTGGATGTGCCAAGCCCAAAACAAAAATTTGGTAAGATAGATGAAACCGTATCCAAGAAATACGCGCAGAAATGGTTGCGGGTAGGTTATAATCGAACCCTTCATCTCACGACTGCCGATTATTACATCGATCTCTTTGTTGTTGCGAAGTACATTGAGAAAACGTTCGAACGCTTCCAAGGACACACTGCCGTCAGCATCGGATTCTAAAATATACTCCCCTTTTGCATTCAATACTCCCTCTCTTATACTAGCCCCTCGTCCTCTATTGGGGTGGTGCGAAACAAGCCTAAGCTCAGGGTACTTTCCCATCAAGCTCTCTACAATTAATTTAGTTTTATCTTTGCTACCATCATTTACTATCAAGATTTCAAATATAATGTGCCTATCTCTTAAAAAAGCGGTGGTACGCGTAAGTGTGGGGACAAGGCGGAATTCCTCATTGTACGCGGCGATAATGACGCTTAATTCTAGCATAGGACACATTATACTGGTTAAAACCTAAGTTGGCGAGGCAAAAAAAACCCCACCGGTGGCGGTGGGGTCAGGACACTGAAGATCTGAGGATCGATGGTGGTAAACCACTCTGTCCCATAGAATGCTCAAACTGCACCCCTGGCACGCCAGCATAGAAGGGGATGCTAAGCTCGGCCCGCACTGTTGCTTCCAACCGGTCCCGCTCAATCACAAGTTGCTTGCGACTAAGCTCGTCGGTGAAGACGAACGCGTGGTACTCTCCCGGCTTGCCCTTGTAGTACTCGGCGTGCTCATCGAAATTCGGATTGTCTTGATAGAGACGATCGCCGGTGCGCTTGAAGGTGTAAACCCATGTGCCGTCACCAACCTCTTCGGCCTCGTCGTAATAGGGCGTCCCCGGATAGCAGGTGATGACCGTTACGTCGAGGTCGTCGGGGCGAGTGGAGAGGAGCCAGTCGAGCGTGTCCTTGACAGTCTCCGAGCTCTCGCCGGGATGACCGATGGACATAAGGGCCTTGACCTTCAAGCCTGCGGCATGCGCGATCTGAACGGCCCGCGTGTTATCCTCGCGCGTAGCCTTCTTGTTGATGTTGGCGAGAATCCTGGGCGACCCAGATTCAAAACCTACAAGTATCTGCTTGAAGCCAGCCTCGGCAAGAGCCTCGGCCTGCTCTTGGTTAAAGAGCTCGGCCTTGACAAACCCTCGTAAGCGCCACTCTACCCCAAGTTCTCTCTGGGTCAAAGCAATCTGGCGCATTAACTGCACCATCTCGCGCGACACGTTGAGCTCGTCGTCGTAGAGCATAAAGCCCTGGCGTCCATACGCTTCGTACATCTGTCGCATCTCGCGAACGATGGACTCGGTAGGGCGGGTGCGAATCCGGCGGAGCATTGCCGAAGCTCGGCCACCACAGAACCCGCATTCGAAAGGACAACCCAGTTGGGCGATAAGCGAGAGGGCTGGGATGCCCTCAATGGAGTAGCGGTAACTTGCTACATCCACCAGATGCCGGGCTGGGAATGGCAGATGCTCAAGGCGAGCTTCTGGCACCCAAAGAACACCTGATGGATCGTCGGCGTCAAGGAGCTTTGGTGCTCCTTCCCTGATAGCGGGAAAGATGGCTTCCTCACCATCGCCAGCCACGAGAACATCGAAAAGTTCCTCGAGTCGGCGCATGGCCTGGTGAGCCCGACCTAGGACGCCACGTTTGCATTCGCGTTTGCACGCAGCTGAAACGAGAGTGACGTGAGGGCCCCCGATGATAACCCGAGAATCTGAGCGAACCTTTTTGAGAGTTTCGGCGATGGCCCGAGCAGATGGCAACTGGGGTGTGGTGGCGGTAAGGCCAAAGACCCGAGCCTCCGTGATGCTGGCGTGGACCGATACAGCCTCGAGGTAGTTGCTAACACCAGATAGGTCAAGGACCTCCACGGGGATACACGCCGCTTCGAGAACTGCCGCCACCTTTAGCACTCCGAGCGACATGAAGACGCGCTCGTCGAGTAAAAAGGCGGAGGGCGGGATGATAAGGCACACCCGCGCTAAGCCTTTTGACGAGTGACTCATGTCGATCTCCTTTTTAGTCTTCGGTTGTTCTAGACCTAACCATTGGTATAAAAGCACGCATTCAAAAAGCAAACAATCTTGACAAGTTTGGGTTATTAGCGTGGGATTTTGTACAAGATACGTGTGTCCGGGCCTTGGCCGGATTGGAAGGCGACACTCGCTCCGAACTTGGTCATACAGGTTTGGGGAGTTTTGAGAGGATTTTCTGGAGAGACGAAAACGTAATCAATTTTGAAAAAGGCGAAAGCATTTGGATTACAATCTTTAACTATTTTATCATACTGACGCTGTTCTTCATCGTGATTACGAAAAGTGAAGTAGGGATAGGCACCCGGGGTGAAGCGACCGGTATGGCGCACGAATTCCTCACTATACGGGAAAAAGCGATCAATGAGGGTGGTGTTGGCTCTGATCCAGTCATAAGCAAGCAGATCGGCTGGGGTGGGTTCTGGAGGGCGGGCAATAAGCGGACCCAGTGAGCCAAAACGATCTAAACTTGAGATAGCAAAGACCACTTGCGACAAGAACCCACTCGCACCCAGCAAAAATACGCACACAAGAATAATATGTTTTAACCTGCCTGACACATTAGGAAGTTCCCGCATAAGCCAAACACCGACAAGCATTGCGAAGATTGGGATAGCAAGAGCGAAGAAGCGCGACATCTCCCAAGGTCTGGCGTGATAGCGAAAGATTATCGGCATAGCAAAGGCCCCGACTCCAATAAGAGCTAGTAAAAGGAAGCCACCATCGCGTCTTTTATAAAAGAACCAAATAGCCGGGATGATGAGTATGATAGGTAGGCCAAACTGGATGAAAAATTCGGGTGAGAAAAGTTTAACGAAAGTTGCACTGTTATCAATCTTGGCTGGGTTTGGCGCAAGGTCAAGGTAGCTTGCCTCTTGCCAGCTCGAAACTAGAGTAAGTGTGTCTCTGCCCGAATCACTCAAAACCCTTGAGAAGATACCGCCCTGCAAGAGGGCTATGGCGAGACCAAGACCCAACACTAACAAAGTGATGGTTATGTGCTTACGAGTATGGATTGCAAGTATAGAAAGTGCCAGGGCAATGAAAAGAACCGCGAAATATGTCTCAATACTCAACGCCGAGTAGCCAAAAAAGAGTCCCGCGCAGATGGCAAACACCCATGAGCGTCGGACATTCTTTTCACGTAAAGCAAGTATGTACAAATAGAGTGTCAATATGAGAACAGGCATACCAATAGCGACAGAGTGGTTATTCATTACGAATATGTAACTGGAATTCAGTTTTGGGAAAGTTACGTCCACAACCCACTTCCAGAATGTGGGCATATTCTCGTGTAGAATGTAGCGATGCCAGAGTGCGGGGAATCCTTCTGTAAAAATATTAATCCACTGCAAACCACTGCCGTAGAAAAAGAGCGCGGCACCCACAAGAGCCGGCCAAAACGCACCCGCAAGTTTAAAGATGAGAGCGAACAAAAGAAGGAAGAGTGCCCCGGTAAACAAGAAAATTTGTAAGTCGTAGGCAAGCCAAACAGGAACTCCCGTCACCATGTGAAGATTCGCCGACATTAGTTCAGAAGCATAATGATAACTTAGCGGCTGGTCTGGGGCACTCGGATCCATCACGGGAAAGTTGCCTGATGCTATGGTGGACGCAAGAGGCATATGCCCCATAAAGAAATCGTCGTGGCCAAGTGATTTAAGCGCCACAAGACCTGAGAGGAGCGAAATAAACAAAGCCACGCCAAAAATAATCCTGCTTTCTTTTATCTCAAACACTGGTACTCCAACATTCTCTCTTTCACGATCACGATGGATCAACATTAGCGAAACAAGAAGCATTAACGCAAGCACAAGCCAGACACTCGCCTGAATCGGTATGACATACGACAAGATATTTACAAAAAAAACATCAGCGCTGATCCCCAAGATAATCGTAGCAGGCACAATGATATGCGCTTGTGTAAATCTTAAAACAAACCGACTTATGCAGTAACCGAAAAGCAGGCATACGCCAAGATACATCAGTAAATTTAAAGCCACAAACATTGCCCCAATGTAGCACTGTTTAAGGACCACGGCAATCGTGATTACTATCCTTGGGTATCGGTATTATCAGGTCCAAGAAACCGCTTTCCACCTCCCAAACGCATGAACAAGGGAGCGATTACTCCTTCTTTAATTATCTTCCCAGATAGTTTAGACTGACCGCCTGTTCGATTTTTGAAAATTATGGGAATTTCTACAAATTTCGCACCTAAAGTGTACATAATAAATTTAATTTCCATAATAAAAGCATAGCCAGTGGCTGTCACGTTACTTAGCATTATTTTCTCAAGATATTTTACGCTTATTAGATTAAAGCCGCCGGTACAATCACGGACAGGCAAACCAGTAACAAAGTGGGCGTAATAATTGCCCAAGCGAGACAAGATTCTCCGCCACAACTCCCAACCAACAGTGCCGCCACCACTTAAATATCGTGAACCCACTACCACATCATAATCACGCGCGAGCGCAAACATCTTGGGTAAATAAATCGGGTCGTGAGACAAGTCGGCATCCATCATCACAATGTGGGTAACCTCTCCCTCCGCCAAGACCTTTTTAAATCCCGCGATATAAGCCTTACCCAGTCCCTCTTTACCTGCCCTCTTGAGCAATTGGACGCGGTTATTATTAGACGCGATTTCTTCTACAATCCTACCTGTACCATCAGGCGAATTATCATCAACAACCAAAATATCCACCTCTGGCACAGTGGCACGAATACGTTTGATTAGTTCGCCAATATTAGCCGCCTCGTTATATGTTGGGATGATTATCGTCACGCGCATACTTTTGAAGAAAATCCAGTATAGCACGGGCACGGGATTGCCAAGCATAACGCTGGACAAGTTGGAGAGCTCTGGAAGCCAAGCGCTGACCTAGATCAGGATCGGCGAGGGCCGTCCCCGCTGCAGAGGCGAGGGCGGTTGGGTCATCTGGCGTTACGAAAAAGGCAGAATCGTCATCTAAAACTTCGCGGATACTGGGTAGGTCACTCGCCACTATGGGCACGCCGCTTGCCATATAGGCGAAGAGTTTTAAGGGAGAGGTGAACGTGCGCGAGATTTCGTATTGGGCTGAATTGGGCAACACGAGCACATCGGCCACTTTTTGCAAAGCAGGTAATTTAGCATAATCGGTCCAACCTAAAAACTTCACGTGCTGATATTCTTTCGATAAATTAGCCACCTGCTCTTCCCTGCCTCCGGCCATCACGAGCTCTGTGTCTGACCCAAATTGTTTTGACGCCTCAAGTAAAGTCTTGTACCCCTTCCACTCATCAAAAAGGCCAACGTAGAGCACAATCTTCTTATCAAGTGGCAAATTAAATTGCTTTCGTGCTTGGGCCTTAGAAATGGCAATGTCAAAATCTTTCAGATCTACCCCATCAGGCGCGACAAGTATTTTATCTGCCGGCACACCAAGTTCGATCAAACGATCACGCAGACCTTTGCTTATGACAATCACACCATCGGCACGAAAGGCTGCCTTTCGTGAAAGGCTGCCTTTCGTGATATCGTGCAATTCAAGATATCCCCCTGTGAGGTAGGCCGCTAAAGAATCCCGAGTGTAGGTTATTGAACCACTATGACGAGGCAAAAATAAGAGAAAAATCAACGTTCGCAAATGATAACCAACTTGACCTAAGCGTAAGAGAAATTGAAGAAAAGCTGGCGGGGCCTTAACTACCACCTCCGCACCTAAATTTCGTAAGGCCTCTGCTGTTTTTTCTATCTGGATACCATAAGCCCTTTCGGTTGGATAACGGCCAGTGATGATATAAAAAATTTTCATTGCGACTGTATTGACCACCGCTTCGTCATAAGCATGTACTGATCAAACGCTGTATGGATTTCGTAACGAGAAAAGATGGGCAAGGCGGCGTCTTCAGCATGAGCAAGCACAAGCTCCGGCTCTCCTCGCTCGGCACGGGGCAAGTTATCGGCACCAATGATAATGTCCTCGGCCACTTTCACATATTGCAGATAATTGTTCGAGGGTAAGAAGTTCGCCAACTCTGGTGCTTGATACACAAATACAAGTTTACCGGGCGGTAGTTGTGAGAGCACGGCGGAAAGATCTCTGGTGCGATGAGAGCCGTAAGCACTCGCCACCCAAGAATGATAACTGGTTTGGTAAAACTGTATAGCGACAAGTAAGATCAAGCAGGCAGGAATCAGAGGTCGAACTTTGGGGAACCTCTCAAGGTTCGATCTCAAAAGGGTAATAGGTAAATACATAAGTGCAAGCACTTCGCCTAAGAAGAAGTAGCGGTAATAACCTATGGTACGCAGGTAGGCCAGATACACAAACAGAGAGAAGACAGCCGCCACGAGTTCGACTTTGTCAATATCCACACGAGCACGCCATCGCCACAGGAGCGACAAGAGCCAGATACCGAGTAATATAAGCGCGTAAAATGGCTGGGCTTCAGTTATAAAACGGTGGGCGTTAGCGACAATCGAAAGCCAGAGATTCGTGTGGTGGGGGTTAGCATAGATCGAGAGAATATTGCCAATGGCATCGTGAGGAAATTGCACAAGTATCCAGACAAGCACGGGCAAGGCAAGACTGGCGATAAAAATCCGTGAGGGCCATTCTCTCTTGTACACATATACTATGGCAATTGCGGGCAAGAGAAGTAAAAAAATGGGCTTGGTCACCATGGCAAGACCAAAGAAAATACCGGACCAGGGATTTTTAAAAGTAAGCAGGGCAAACAAAAGCCACACGAGCCCAGGCACTTCACCCAACACGTTTTTGCCGTGGCCATAGATAGGAGCAAAGGTGACGAGCAAAGCAAGTCCAAGTAGCGCGGCTGATTGCCCCGCGTGTTTACGGACCAAGAGATACGCCAAGATAAAAAAGGCGATAATATAAAGGGCCATCACCACCCGAGCCTGCAAGAGACCGACACCGAAAATTTTGTACGACAGGGCGACAGGTAAGGTTACTGGCAAGCTTGTGCTGATGATGCCGGGGGAGGCGAATTCCCCGGGAGCCGTTTGAATAGCGTAGCGTCCTTGAGTGGCCAAATTACGAGATGTTTGAGTGATAAGTCCCTCATCCATCCAAGTAACCGGACTTTCATCCAACTTATAGAAGGTCAGGGATACGCCAACGGTAAACAACATGACCAACAAAACATGTGAAGTTTTAGCGTTCATACTTTTGCAAAAAAACTTTGCGTAAAACATATCCAAGGTACGTGGTGACATTTAGATAATTTTGGAACGCCTCCCGAGCCGCCACTTGGGCTTGCCTGAACCCTTCATCTGAAAGCGAGTTGTAAAACTTTGAGATACGTTCGGGCAATTCCTCCATCTGCGTGTATGGCACCCGCAAGACAAATTTATCGTAATCAATCTCATTCTCAAGAGGCAACACGCAATCAGTGTCTATCAAAAGCGGTAGGCGACCTAGAGATAGGGCTTCGTAAAAACGACCCGAGTAATTGCCGTCACCCTTGGGGGCAAGAGCGAAATCACTACCTTTCATATTTTTGACAAACTCATCCTGCGAGCCTGTTTTATAGCCTGTCCGCAAAATAAAGTTTGTCTCAATAAGCGATGAGTGTGACAAAATATCCACGGCCTTTTGCCTTAAGTAAAGCCCTTTTTTGCGTGGACCAGATTTGAAAGCATTTTTGACAGTACTCTTAAGCGCGGCAAAACCAGTCTGCCTAGCCCAACCAACGAAACCCACACTCGGTGTAAGTCCCTTAGCACGTGTTGTAATGTTATACTTCGCGCCCAAATCTTCAACTACGGTTGGCATAATTATTTCGTTTGAGGCAAGGTCACTCTTGTAGCCACTAGTGCGAAAGACAATAGTGTTGGGCCAACGGACCTTCTCGGAACCATCACCCAACCAAAACACAATGCTTTTTTTGCCGATTTGTTCAAATTGCTTAAGATATGCGGTATTGTCTCGAACATGGGTCCAGTTATGAGGGATAAGCAAATAATCCGCTTCCTCAGCACTCGCAACTTCCTCAACCACTTGGGTGCTTGAGTAAGCCAACACTTCTGGCAAACCATGTATTTTCTTGCCTGTCCAAACTTTAAGCATTTTTTTGATATACACCAACTTGGCCAAAATCTCTGGTCAATAGTGGGTGTAAGATAAAATTCATAGCGTATGTGAACAAGTATAACGCAAAAGCGAAAATTAAAAAGGCTATATTTCTTAAACTCTTTTCCCGTTTATACTTACCCCACAAGTGGGTGTTGCCCAACTCATACATTAAACGTGGCGGTCGCTCATACCATTTATTTATTTTCGAAAAGCCCACTTGCACCATTAGCTCATCTAGACAATGTGAATTAAATAAGAATAGATGATGCGGAGGCGTGGCTGTTGACCACGGAATCTTAAACCATTTATACAACATAAAAGTTGTTTTCGACCAGAAGCAACCGGTATTGGGTGTAGAGACAATAAGAGTTCCCTTGCTTTTTAAAACCCTTACGCATTCATTAATAAGTGCCCGCGGGTCCGGTACGTGCTCAATAACGTCACCCAAATGCACAATGTCAAATTGCTCGTCATCAAATCGCGAGTCGACGAGCGCCCCAATCTTTACATCAAGACCCCGGCTCTGAGCCTGCTTGGCCGTTCGCGGATTGAGCTCAACCCCAATCACATCAAAACCCCGAGCTCTTGTAGTAATCAAAAAATCTCCACTCGAGCATCCCACATCCAGCAACTTGCCGATATCGAGGACGCTCAATATTCTTTCAGTATGCTTCGAATGAGAGAGCGAGCCATCGTCCGTTGTCTTGCCGGCCTGATAACCAGATTCTTCAGAATAAACTTCCGTTTTCAATTTTTCATCATTCGGTAGTGGCCACACAAACACAAGCCCACATTTGTAACACTTGTAGTGCATGTATCCATCCTTCTCTAAAAGGAACTGCGCCTCTTCCCCACCAATAAAACACCTTGGGTTCATATCTAAATTATACCCTGATCCTTTGCGGCGGTGATAATAATCTGAACTCGAGCGGAGGAAGAGTGGGTAGGCAGTATATTTTGATACTCAGATATTTTGAGATCTAGCGCTTGCGAGCGGATGATATTGCCGATTTTCTCAAGCTGTGTGCGAAATCCGGCCAGATCTTTGAACTGCCAGATCCTGGAATAATCGAGTTCACCTTTACCGTTATCTGGATAAATGTCTATTTGTTCAGTCATAAGAAGACAATTATTGGCCAGAATTTCCCAAAAGCGCAGGGTGTCAAATCCCCCGCCACCAACTGAAATACCCACTTTCGACCGTGCAAGTTTTTGCAGAAACTCTTCTTTGGGCATACGCTCCGTCACGCAAGAAAAATTATTTGCTGCACAGAATCTTTTCAATTCATCCGTGACCTGCCAGCGTAATGGCAAATATTCATCGTGCTTACCGAACACACAGAAAAAATCTATATCCTTTTTAACATCAGGTTGCCAAGCAATCATATTTTTTGTAATTCCAAAGGGCAGTGGCAAAACTCTAGGCGGGTATGGCTTTTCACGCTTAAAGTAAAGGGCACACTTCTTAAGCATCGCCCGATTCGGCTCGGCCACCAAACCTCGAGCCCGACCGTCTCGTCCCACCTCATTGCCATCTATGAAAACTGTCTTGTTCCAACAATTAATCTCCTCGGCTAATAAATAATTCGTATTGTTGAAATCAAAAATACGCCATTTCTTGACTGTCTTTCCCCAACAAAATAAAATAAGCTCCGCCTCCCTGGCGTAAGCAACAAAACTCTTCCGCTCTTCCTTATCTGATCGCTTGTGATCTATGCCAAGCTCTCCCAAGCCGTCCAACACAGTGTCTGTTAAGTAATCTCGCTTATTTATAGGCGTAATAACAGCTATCTTCATCGTGATAGGTTGACGATTAGACTTGACACAATTTTGACCGGGGTGAGTTCGGAACGAAAAAACTCATGCCCTCGCTTGCCAATTTGCTCGCGTAGCAGTAGATTATCTCTTAATTCACGAATCTTGTCTGCTAGCCCATGCGGATCGCCTGCCTCACATAATAATACATTTTCTCTATCTGCTAACAATTCGCGGATAGCTGGAGTATCAGCAGTAATGACAGGCTTGCCCACAGCCAACCCTTCATACACCTTGTTGGGTATGACCATTTGTGTTTTACGCGTGACGCCAAAAATACCCAGAACGATGTCAGCCTTTCTCATCCGCACTACATGCTCGTCAAAATGGATCCAGGGCTTGCCCGTGTAAATTTGCCACTCAATATCCTTCTCACTTTCTAGCATTTTCTGGGCCTCCACTATGGTTGAAATACCTTGTAGAGGAATATTTGAGCCAAGGAAGTAAACGATCATATAGTTGATCCCACAAACACTCTGATAAATTTGCTTGGCGTTACGTGCACCAAATTTGAGACATATTTAATTTGTTCGTTAGTATCAAGCAATACTTTATTCGCTAGGCGTACTGAATACCAGTCAAGTAAGTAGTTCCACATTCTGTTCCCATTACCTCTATCTTCTACTTCAGAATTATAGAGCGATACAAACATATCAAAAATAATTTTCTTTCCAAACAATAGCCGCGCCAACCACACAACTGTATGGCCCGGGAAGGCTACTATAATTAGATTAAACTTATCTCCTTTGAGCTTCTTGCCCTCTTTCCAAAGTTGTAAATACTTCCTTAATCCCCCAACTTGCTTCGGATCTATTCGGCACTCGTCAACTTCCCACCCATTTTCCCTAAACCCAAGCATAAGCACGGCATTACGTGAGTAATTCGGGTCGTAAATACCAAAGAACAAAACCTTTTTACCCTGAGCTTGTCGAAGGGACTCATTCATAATGGGCCAATATTTTAGAAACTACTTGCTCGCTCGAGTACTCACGGCTAATCTTATCCGAATCTACCTGCGGTGGATAAACTAAAGCGATTTGTATTGCTTTGGCGACTTCATCAATATCTAATTCACAAAGAACGAGGCCTGGTAACGCAAGTTGTTTAAATCCTTGGTTAGTAGTGACGGTGGGTGTCCCAGCGGCAAGCGATTCAAATACAGCTTTATCTAGGCCCCCCATGGGCAGCAAATTTACTGATACGGCCGCGTTCCAGTATTCTTTGGCGATAAGCTTGTTGGGCATAGAGCCTGCAAACTCGACAAAGTCACCAAGCTTGTGCTCTTCGACAATCTCTCTCAATCTAACGTCATACTCATTGTCAGCGAGAGAACCCGGAGCGCCTACGAACTTAACCCTCACATCGACGCTCTTCTCTCGCAAGATTCTCAGGGCATTAATAAGCACATCCTGATGCTTGATGGGGGAAATACGCCCTACCGAAAGAACCAAACCCTTAACTGGTAATATCCCCGGATTTCTGAATCTTTCGACCTCAATACCGTGACCAACGACACGAAGTTTTTTCGTCTTTAGTTGAAAGCTAGATTCCGAGGCTGTAAATATAAAGTTGGCAAATTTCTCCGCCATCTTGAGTTTGAAATCTACGTGCCTATGTGTGTAAAACAAACCAACCCTTTTGCGGGTAAGCCGCCACCAATCTCCGGCAAGACACACATAAATGGGATTCATATGCACAAAGACGGCATCGTACTTTAGAAAGAATTTGAAATAGAAGAACCTGGCTAGTTGGGTTAATTTGCTGGCCCCACGTTCTTTACCTAAACTATGCACGCGTACGTTCGCCGACAAATTATGCTCACCCTCGAACAGGCAAATCAGTTCAACCTGCTCGCAGTGCTTAGCGAACTCTTTAATCCACGAAATGAAGAAGCCAAGCACATCATCATTTTCATCCACCTTTTGAGTAACAATTAAAAGTTTCATTACGTCTTCTTGAATATAAACTTACGATAAATAAAGAAGCTTGAGAAGGCAATCAGGCCTCCAGTAATCATCTGGGCGAATACGTACCAGAGATGCACCAGGTCAACAAGGAAGAACATAAGCAAGGTATTAACCCCAAGATTTACAAGAGCCACCCCAAAATAAACAACAGCTTGTTTGCGACTCTGCGCCGATCCATCTTGGAAGGTCCAATGCTTCTGCATAAAGAAACTTACCCAAAAAGCGACTAGGAAAGCCAGCCCCGCTGAGATCAAGTACCACAAGCCAAGCCACTCCGTTAGCACATACAGACTAAATATATCCACAAAAGCGGCTGAACCACCTGATATAACATACTTCACGAGCATAGGGATGCCGCCCACAGGCACCTTGCTACAAGTGGCCCAATACTCGCGCATCGCGCTGTGATGGGCCTCACGGTCTGGTAAAGAAGTAACCGCTTTTTGTAAACGCTCCCCCATCATCCTGCGCAGTTCTCCATCTCGCAAAAGCATTCCAATCTGCTCGGCAAGTTTGCTTGAGTCTCCAACCACCGCTATGAACACTGTGTGAGCGTTGACGACTTCATCGCCTACCAAACCTACATCCGTTGTAACAATCGGCGTACCCGAAGCCGCTGCCTCAATGAGAGTCATCCCGTAGCCCTCGTAATTGGAAGTGAGTAGGAATACGTCTGCTGATTTATAGAACGGCGCAAGGTCGTCCTGCCAAGGCAGCCACTTCACACTTTGCTCTAATTTCGAATTTCGAATTTCGAATTTCGAATTTTCCTCAGCTGGCCCTTCGCCAATAATTACGAGGCCAGTTTTAGGGTAACGCTTGCGAACTTCCCCCATCGCGACAGTAGCAAGCGAGATATTTTTTTCTCTAGTCAAACGACTAGCCATCAAGACAATGTGCTCAAACTCTGGAAACATTTTGAGCAACCTATCGCTCGCCGGAGCATTTAAGTAGCGGTTTGTGTCAACAAAAATCGGAAGGACCGTGATTTTGCCAGCGCGGATCCCCCATTTGGAAATCATAAAGTCCTTCATCCTTCCGGCCACCACACGCACACCAGAGGCACGAGTCACAGCTAAGCGATAAATCCAAAACTGCAAGTAATTTTTCAACGACTCTTTTCGATAATACCGACTACCAATATCCGTGTGCACCTGTACCTCCCAACCAAACTTAAACTGGATTGAAAGCAGATAAGCAAGTAGGTGAGTCGGACCGTCCGAACTCGTTACCACGTATCGCAACTTCTCCTCACGCCACCTTTTCAATAACTTCTTGCAGATACCGTAAGCATCCCAGAGGTAATACCATTTGCTCTTCGAATTGGTTGGGTGAAGCCAAACATTCTTTCCCAACCTGGCGGCTCGGCCGCCAGGTGTGAAAACTATAATGTGTAATTCATCAGCAAGCGCGCCATACTCAAGCATCCGCACCCGCACAGCAGAACCCTCTTCAAAAATCTTCCTATCATTTGAAAGCATCACTACGCGCATAACACCCATTCTATCTTGAATCGCCCCACTTGACAAAAAGTTGCATAGGTATAGTTTGGTGGCGGGAGGCTCGAAAGATGTCAACAAAACAAGAGAGCAAGTACGCCAAGGCAGATCAAGCCGTTCTTAGGAGTTGGCTCATAGGAGCGGTCGGGAAGTTGATGACCGCAATCAGCCGGATCGATGAGATACCAATCGGTCTGGAAGAACTTCAGGCGGTTCGTCGCGGCTCTCTCATTGTTCTACAAAAACGTAATAGACAGGCCTTCATCAAATTAGTGGGCGATCGCTTCTTAATTTGATTAGCGGAGAAAGAAGACATCACGTAGCCAGTGGTCATTTTCTAGAGTTTCAACTTCTAAATATAGGACGCTTTTACCCAGGTCATACTTCTTCTTTATTAATGTGATCACGTCAGCGCAGGGGTACGGATGGACCCAAGCACTCTTCTGTAATTTCTCAAATCCCAGGGAGATCAGTATTGATCGCAGCTCATCTCTAGCACCTTTGTAGGATTCCTTGATGTCAAACATGACTACCCGCCACTTTCCGTCCCAGAAGAGCGGCTTCTTAATTTCAAGCGTACCTAGCACATAACTAGACGCGACTCCTTCTCCTTTTTCGGTCAATTCATAAGCGAAACCTTCTTTATGTTTAACACGTTTTATCAAACCTTTGGCTCGCAATTCTTCTTGTACATTTTTTATATACCATTCACGTTTTTTGCTTGCTTTATCATTCAGTAATTGCAGTACGTTGGGAGCCACCAGGGCAGTAGCAAGAACTCCCGCAGCAGCTATGCTCATGAGGATGGCTCGGGATATCCTGCCAATCCTCTCGGATCTTTTCTTCCGCAGAATCTTAATATCTACCGAGCTCGATTTACTTCTCATACCCTACAATCATATCATAAATCAAATTAGCCTGCGATCGTTTGTTAATTTGACATGGTAAAATACCCAGCATGGAGGTTCGGGCTACAAAAGGGCGTTTAATTGCTTGGCAATAACTGCGGGATTAAACTGCTTCAACTTCTCGTGGGCGTTTTGGGTGAGGAGACGGGCACGGATGGGGTTTTCAATAATCTCTCGCATAGCGGTTAGCAACTGGGTGCGGTTGTTATACTCCACGAGTATACCGTCTTTGCCATCTTCAATTAGCTCTGGGTTACCGCCAATGCGGGTTGTAATGATTGCTGTGCCCATATCCATTACTTCAAGTAGCTGGTGAGAGAGGCCTTCGTATCCAGTGTCTAGCACAAACAAGTCAGCTGCGCGCACTCTTTGCAAAACATCCGCATGCGAAACATTGCCAGTGAAAGTCACAACGTCATCAAGACGTAAAAGCCTTACTAGTTGCTCAAGCATTTCTCTGTCTGGCCCATCGCCCACGATTGTGAGAGTGGCATCACCACGGAAGGCCATGACCTCGGGCCAAAGTTCTATCAGTGCCTTAAAGCCTTTCCATGGCACCAATCTGCCAGCACTCACGATCGAGAATCCTCGCACACCCAACTCTTGGCGCAAAGTTTCTTTGCTTGGCAAATCTTGTGGCTCGTAAGCGCTGTGTACTACATTTATCTTTTTAGATTCAACTCCCCAAGACGTAACAATCATTTTCAGATATTCGCTTGGCACAATAATAGTGTGGGCAAGTGAGGCTGTTAGCTTTTGCCCTGATTTGATAATAAAAATAGGAAGTGAGTGATACTGATTGCGGGCGAAGTCATCAAGCGTATCTTTAACCCCGAACTCTTGCACCCCAGTCTCCCAAGCCCTATCCCCCGCCACACGCAAAACAAAACGCTTGCCTAAAATTCGCGCCGCCAGACCTGCCGGCAAACCCACGCCCAAAGGATCGAGCGCGTAAACAGTATCAACATTTTTTGCCTGTTTTAGAACTTTAAAGAAAAATACTACGTGCCTAATTATATACGGATACTTGAGAAAATGGCCAAATTTAATAATTTGCAATTTGCAATCAAGACGCACCAGATTCTGCTCTACAAACAGTGCATGGGTGGCCGGACCTCCCACATCGGGCGAATAAAGGGGTGTGACAAGTAGGATACGACGCATTAAGATTTAGTAATTACGCTCTTAAACACTTCGCTTATATCTCCCACAACCTTTGTCCACGAGTAGCGCTCAACAATCGCTTCGCGCGCCCATTTCGAAAGTTCTTGCCGTAAGTTTGGGTTAGACATAAGACGCTTTACGCAATCGGCAATGCTCACAGGGTTGCTCACCTCACACACAAGACCAGTTATGCCATCTTTGAGAAAGTCAGGGATACCCCCGACGGGAGTAGCGATAACTGGCAAACCGGCGGCCATCGCTTCTAAGAATGAAATGCCCAAACCTTCAGAAAGCGACGGGCGGACGAAAGCGTCTGAAGCAGCCAAATATTGTGGCAATTCATTGTTTTGCACAAGTCCCTGCCAAACTATTCGCTCGCTTAGTTTATAACCCTTGGCCAGAAGCCTAAGTTCTGCTTCCAGTGACCCTGAACCGAGGCTAATAAACTTAACTTCTTTGGGTAAATATGCCAGAGCTTTGATAATATCAGCAACCCCATTCTTCACTACCAGACGGCCCGTAGTGATTAGCACAAAGTCATCCTCGCCAAAACCCATCTTTTTGCGCAAAGACGAACGCTCACGTCTGGCAAGCTTTTGTTTAAACACTTCCACATTAACCGCGTTTGGTATCACCTTACCCCCGCCTTTGTAGCCTAAACCTCTCGCACGATTCATTAAGTAATTACTAAGGGCTGTGACATAACTTGAGCGCTTAAGAGCCATCTTCCAAGATAAACCAAGCAAACCAAAATGCCGTTTGGTTAAGTGCTCTTCAGAATCTCCCTCCTGGAGATTTAGGACAACCGGAATTTTATGTGAATGAAAAATATTGTATATATATGCTGCGCCCGAAGCGTAAGTTACCATCACAGGGAAAAATAAATCTATTTTTCTTTTCTTGCTTATTTCAGCGACCTTGAAAGCTCCGAAAAAAGGCACAAGCAACTTATCAAAACTCGACCCAAAACCGATTCTATGCACCAAAACACTCCCCACCACCTCTTCTTTAGCCAGCTTCTTGTCCAAACGCGCCGTTATCATCTCAAACTCGAACTCCTCCGCCAACCGGTCAGCAATCTCCTTGATAGCCACTTCAGCACCCCCCACAAAAGGGTAATAAGCCGTGCTAAATATTAAAATCCGTGGCTTCATAGCCCAAACTATAACACGAAATGTGGCCTATTTCCTCTCTACTTTCCCTCTGATAAAATCTTGCGGAGTTCTTCTGAGGAGATTTCGTTGGGCTTGGGCGGAATGTTGTCGCCTTCGTTTGGGTCTTCCACAACTTCTTCACTAGAATCATCGTCAGGTTCGCTTTGTTGATTTAAGTTTAGGGCGCCGGGGGTCTCAGGTTTGTACACCAAACCTTCCTCGTCATCTTCGCGAGCGGCATCATTCTCGGCGGACTTTTTAAGCGCATCCTCAATCAAGGATTTTAGGTTCGAACTGCCGAGGGCCGCAGCCGCTTCGGGCGGTATGTAAGGGCGTGGTGGTTGGTACGTTGGGCGAGGACTCTGGGGGGCAAATCCCCCACTCACGGGCGACCTAGCAGCAGGCGGGCTCCCGACACCGGGTGTTGAGGGAGCCCAAACACCCGGTGTCTGATTCGAACCAATCCCTGGCCCAGCATGTTCGTTACGCTTACGACGTTTGGCCGCGCCTGAAGTGCTCGACATGCCGCCACCAGTGGCGCCAGATGGAATAAACGAAGCCGCTTGGGGATTAGTTGAAGGCCGTGCAGGTACAGCGGTGAAACCGCCGGGTCCTGGCGGTTTCACCGCTGGGCGAAAAACTGGGCTTTGCCCTGCCATTGCGGCCGTTGAACCGGTTGTCTCGTGCCACTTCCTTATTTCATGCTCAACCTCATCTCGTGGGTGCGCGTATGTGCCACGTGAGAAGGCTAGGATTTCCTCACGATATTGCGTTGCGGGTATAGGGAAGGGCGGCAACGTGCGAGCCGAGAAGGGCGGCGAGCCTATACCATCAATCATCAAACTCAAATAAACTTGATTGCGGCCTAGGTTTACAATATCTTCAACCAAGAACTTTGGGGCGAAAACCTTTTCAAGTAATTCGGCGTCAAGCGGTCCAACACGAAAGGCAATGGTCGTACCCACGTTACCAAACACGGCATCGCGCACTTCTTCAGGCATCTGTTCAACGTACTGATGAGCAATAGTCAAGTTGAGTTTGTATTTACGCGCCTCACTCAAAATATTGGCAAAACTCTCATTAACGAAAGATTGAAATTCGTCTACATAAAAGTAGAAGTGTGGTAGTGCAGCGAGCTCGGTAGGCGTTGCCGACGCGCGCGACATCGCAGCTAAGTAAATCTTGGTTATGAGCATTCCACCCAAAAGTGAGGCATTATTCTCACCCATCCGCCCTTTAGAGAGGTTCATTATCACAATCTTTTTCGTATCCATCAGAGAACGGATATCGAAGCTTGATTTGGTTTGACCAATAATATTCCTGATTATCGGCGATGAGACAAACTGACCAATCTTGTTTTGAATAGCCGCGCCGGCCTCTTGCATATATCTATCAGTGTACTTGGCAAACTCATCAAGCCAAAAGGCGCGTACTGCGGGGTCTGTAACCCCTGCCACCACCATGTCACGGTAGCCCTTGTCGGCAAGCATACGGTTTACTCCCAGAAGTGACGAGTCGGGATACTCAATAAGCGCGAGCAAAATGTTGTTGAGAATGTACTCCATCCTCGCGCTCCACACATCGGGCCAAATCTTTTTGAAAGCGGCCATCAAGCCGTCTGCCACTAGGTGGCGCTGATCCTTGCCCACATCCTCCATCACGTTAAATGAAATCGGGTAATCGGTATCGAAAGGGGCAAAATAAATTACATCTTTGATACGCTCTTTAGGTACGTGGCTAAGCAAGAGCTCGGCCGAACCTCCGTGCGGGTCAATGAAGCCGATACCCGAACCGTTCTGCATATCCTGGATAGCCATATTCTCGAGGGTGGTCGATTTACCCATACCCGTCTTGCCAATGACATACATATGCCGGTCGCGATCCTTCTCTTTAATACCAAAACGCACCCGCTTGTCGCGGTGATCTGTCTCAGCGAAATAAACGACCCGTTCGCGTGTATCCTCGTTCACACCTATATTATAGCGCGCTCGCGGTGGTAGTGGAAATCTTGTCAAACACGCTGGTGGTGTATTTTACTCCCGGGTCCCAAAGCATCCAACTTGTTAGGCCTGCGGCATATGTACCGTTTATTTGGGCTCTCACTTCGGCCCGGCCATAATTACCGCCATAATCGAAATCTTGAAGCCATGGGCGAAGCTTGAACCTGGAGACTAGAGAACTAGTAGCCAGGGTGCTGGAAGCAAGTCTATCGAGCGCGTCGGCCCTTGTCACCGCCTTGCTCATCACAAACTCAATCAATTCACCTGGGACTTTGTTGGGGTCGGCCCAACCGTTAAACGTGGGTGGGAAGTGCGATGGATACACCATGGGCGCCACGTAATCGAAAAAGGTGAGGGCACTCTCAAGCGATTGGCCAATGCCCAAGTCATCTTTATTGGTGGTGGTCATACCAAATAAATCCGCCGAGACCGGAATGTTTTGGGCTCGCAGTCTGTCCGTAATGTATTTGTAAAAAGCACGCATAGTCACCACTTTGGGTGTGGTAGTGGATGTAAAATTGTATTGCACATTCTTCATATCCCCGTCGGAGGGAAAGCGAATGTAATCAAGATTGATTTCGTCGAAGCCTTGAGCGTAGGCATCCTCTGAAACCTTGACGATGTAATCCCAGGCCTCGCGCGAGCCTGGGTCTAGCCAGGCTATGCCCTTGCGATCGCGCCATACTCCCCCGTTATCTTTGCGACGCACGGCAAGTTCGGGGTGAGCTTTAACATACGCCTGGTCTTGAAACACTGACACTCGCCCAATGACGTAAATTTTCTTATCGTGCAATTGCCTTATATAGTCTACAATATCGGGCGCGCGCGTTTCCACCAGTTCGCCCGTATAATCTTTGACGTCAAGGACCATCGCGTTTAGTTCGGTGTCATCAATTAGCTTGGCCATCTTCTCTCGCCAAGTTTTGACCCCGGCCACATAAGAGGTCACATAAATAGCCTTGACCACCTTGGGAGTAGCAATGTGCGTAGGCACGTAAACTGCCGGTGCACCAACAGTCGAAGTGCTTGTCGCTCCTACTACTGCGCCTGCGGTAGCCGAATAGGCAGGCATTCGCTCAAGGGCCGCGAGCGTGTAATAACCACCAGCGAAAACGCCAATTACCACTACAACCAATAACCAAAAACGGGCAGGCTTATTAAATCTTAGGCGCATCGACGTTATCCGTTGTCCGCCTTTCTCGGTCCCCTCTATAGATCATACGCAAAGCCCGCAAAGCATTCACGGCGATAACAAAACCAACGAGCATATAAACCACGGTATTAAATGAGCGTGGAAAACCAAGCAAAGGCAAAAGAAAAACGATAATCCCCAACCCAACATTGAGCCACTCTTTATTCAAAGGTGTCATAGCTGAAAGTATAACACAATCTTTTCGGATTAAAACTCCGAAGCCGGTGGGGCCCTGCGCACTTGCGCTAGGCACCCACCGGCTTGAATTCAGGAACAGGGCCGAAATTCGTAATAAAAAAGAGCGTTTGTGTCCAAGCACATAGTCCGCACAGTCTGTGTTTCCCCATCAACAACGAGAATTTTTGTATAGGACATGATACGGCGTTCGAAACCGACAATCCAGAAATCCTCACTGTATTCAGCTTTGATCTTTTTCTGAACACCACCCTCGGTGTACCAGAAGTTGCCAGCACAAAGACCACATGACGCGAACACTAGAAGGGCGGACAGGATCTCAGTCATGAGATTGGTAATCGATCTTGGCCTGATATTCCTATTTCGTGAACTCACATTGAGCCTCCTTCCTTTCTCTCCTTAACTAAACTACTCTCGTTTAGTTTTTTGTCAATCGCGCAGTATCGCCCCCGCTTCGCTGCCCCCTCTTAAGTTAAGAGGGGGCTAAGGGGGTGATACCAAAATCACGAATTCGCCTCTTATTTTTTCGGGGGTTTGTTTGAAGAGGGTTAGGAGTTGGGTGGGGGTGCCTTCCAAGACTTCCTCGAATTTTTTGGTTAGTTCGCGGCCTATTATTATGTGAGAGTCGGGGGCAAATTTTTCGAGTAACGTGAGGGCTTTGATCACACGGGTGGGCGCTTCGTAGAAAGTAACCGGCCTGCCCTTTGACTTGGAGGTCGGGTAACCAAGTTCAGCGGCCACTTGCTTAAAGAATGTCTCGCGGCCTTTTTTGTGTGGTGGGAAGCCTTTGAAGACAAACTCCCATATTTCTTTGCCAGCGATACTTACAAGAGCCGCCACGGCCGAGGGGCCAGGGATGGTAACTACCTCCGCGCCTTGTTCTCGCGCGTAGGCCACCAGCGCCGCGCCCGGGTCACTCACTCCCGGTGTGCCAGCGTCGCTCACATAAGCCACAGAGTCATAAGATGCCAGGTATTGGGTACTAGGTATTAGCGTGTGGGAATGAAAGGGTTTGAGCGGTTTGTTAATTTTGTAATGTTTGAGAAGTTTCTCTGTGACCCTAGTATCCTCACAGAGGATCACATCCGCCTCGCCCAACACGCGCAAGGCCCGGAGGGTGATATCCTCAAGGTTGCCAATAGGTGTGCCCACGATGTAGAGTATCTTCATATGTTGCCCCGATTATACACTCATTTAGCAGAGCATCCAGTCACCTATGTTACCCGCGACCACGAACGGGCGGAAGGGTTACCTGCCTCGACGCAAGGCGGGGCGGAGGGAACGCGAGGGTACAGCATTGTGAGTGACTCAAACAAGAGCACCCGCGAACTTGTTGACGAATTTAAGAACGAGAACAAATCGAGTATTGTTATATTCAAGCCATCACGTCATGTGGAGGATGTTTGCCACGAGCGAGGATGGCAGAATTTAAACCCAAGCGCGGCACTGGCTACGCAAGTGGAAAACAAAGTCTCGCAAGTGGCCTGGCTCGGTGAACTTGCCCACTTACTACCTGAACATTGGCTGGGTGAACTCTCAGAGTGCAACGTACGCCGACCCTTCGTCTTGCAATTTGCCACTGGTCACTCGGGCGAAAGTACATTCTTAATTGAGAAAGAGAGTGATTTAAGTAACTTGATAAAACAATTTCCTCGGCGGATGGTACGAGCCAGTCGCTTTATCAAAGGCTCAACATTCACCAACAACGTTGTTGTGTGGGGCGACAATGTTTTAATTGGGAGCATAAGTTATCAACGCACCGGCGAGGGCGACCTCACAGCGAACCCCTTTGCTACAGTCGGCAACGATTGGGGCAAGGCAGTTGAGCTCTTGGGCGAAGCCGGTCACAAACAATATAACGACATCGCCCAAACGATTGGCACCAAACTCGCCGGGCAAAAGTGGAAGGGCCTCTTCGGCCTCGACATCATTCGTGAAGATTCAACTGGCAAAATGTATTTGATTGAAATCAATGCTCGTCAGCCAGCCTCGGCCGTGTTCGAATCTAAATTACAGGGAATGAGGTCGGACCTCGAGGGGGCCCGGAGGTCCGACCTCTGGGTAACCACCTTCGAGGCGCATATGGCCGCACTTTTGGAGCTACCTTACCAAGGCGAAACTCTTGTGCCCGTGGCAAGCGGCAAGCGCACAGTTAATCGAATTGTGTAAATCGGAATATGGCCACACTCACCCAACCGGCCCTCGACCTGCTCAAAGCCTACGAAGGTACACCATACTTCAACAACTCGCGTGAGCGTATGCGTATGGGCCTACGCGCCCAAGTGGGCAAAGGCACACCCGAGGAGATTGCCGAGGAGGCCCAGCTCGCCGCCTTCCGTGAGCACGTCGACCTTGCCGTGCTCACACCAGAGATGCACAAGAAGTTCCTCGTCGACCACAAACTCGGCATAGACTGCTCCGGCTTCGCATACCATATCCTCGACACCGAATCCCGCGCTCGTGGACTTGGTCCGCTCCACAAACATCTCAAGTTCCCGTACTCCGCCAGTCTCCTTTCAAGCTTCGGCCGCTCACTTCGTCGGCGTTATGTAGAAAACACCGACGCGAAAACATTTGCCCACATTGCCAACTCACACGAAATCCCAGTGGCAGAAATCAAACCCGCAGATTTTTTCGTGCGCTTGCGAAACCAAAAAGACCCCGAATCAGAACGCGACCACATTTTCATTGTAACGACGGTTATACAGGAGTTCGGTACTCCTGTAACAATTACCGTAGCCCAATCAAGAGCCCTCCCCGAGGAAGGCCGCTACAACAACGGCGTGTGCGTCGAAAATTTACCACGCGAAGCCTTGGTGAAGTGGGGTTTCCCCTTGTACCGCCTTAACTGGTTTTGAGCATTGACATAACAATTGACTTGCTATAATCTCTATGCAGACACCACCCGTTAGGAGGAAAGAGGATGGAATACATGTATCGGTGGCTCATCAAACCTATGAACAGGATGTGTCTGCCCATGGAAGGGGAAGACCGAGTGGCGGCACGGGATGATGCGGAGGCCTTGAAGAAGGCGCGAGCAAGCTTGACGCGAAGATATGGGAGAGGTGCGCGCAATCTTGCAATAATCAATTGGATGGTCGCGGTCCATCACGACGTGGAGATACCCTGAGACGAATGACACAACCCCCTACGAACTGGGCCCGGCAAGTAGCCGGGCCTTAGTCATTTTGTGCTATATTAATTGTGTGAATATTGAGTTACTTACTTCGATTTTTGGGTATGCCCTTTTCGCTTGCGCGGTGGCTTTTATATTGGCTCCTGTGCTCACGCACTTTCTATATAAATACAATATCACTCGGCGGAACCCTTATGATCCTACAGTTGCGATGAAGGGGCATAAAGAGAAGGAGGGCACGCCCATTATGGGTGGCCTACTCGTCATCATCACGGTGGCGCTCATTACCTACTTCTTCAACTGGTCACGCGAGTTCACATATGTGCCTATTGGCGTAATGGCACTCTCCGCTTTTTTGGGTGCGATAGATGATTTACTAAATATTTTCGGCACGGCGCGCAGGAGTCGCAGGCTTGCTCAAACTTGGCGACTGATTAAAGTGCACAAGGACACAACTGCTCGCTTGTGGTTACTACTCACTTTGCCTTGGGCAGCCTTCAAGCGCACTTCACTCTGGCTCGGGTCGCATCCGGGCAAGGGCGTGCATGTGCATGAGAAGTTGCTCCTCCAAATCGCGGCCGGAGGCGTGAGCGCTTGGTGGGTTTACTTTAAACTCGGCGAGAACTGGCGCGAGATAGCCATCCCGTTTGATGGCTCCATCAACATCGGCATTTGGATTATCCCTCTCATTGTGTTTGTGATTGTGGCGGCGGCAAACTCGGTGAACATCGCCGACGGTCTCGACGGCCTTGCCGGTGGCGCCCTCATACCCACCTTCGGCGCGCTCGGCTTACTCGCTTGGGCCAAAGGTTTGCCAGAGATAGCGATCCTCGACGCCGTGACCATGGGCGCGCTTGTAACCTACACCTACTTCAACGTTAAGCCCGCCCGCTTTCAAATGGGCGATGTGGGTTCGCTAGGTCTCGGAGCCTTGATGGGCATCAACGCAGTTGTCACCAACGCCATCATTGCCCTGCCCTTCATCGCTTTTATCTTCGTCATCGAAACCTTGAGCGTGATAGTGCAAGTGGGAGGCCGCACCTTCTTCGGTAAACGCATCTTGCGCATGGCCCCCCTCCACCACCATTTCGAAATGCTCGGTTGGAGTGAGGAGAAAATCGTAATGCGCTTCTGGCTAATTCATTTAGCCGCCGTCCTCTTCGGCCTCTGGCTAGGGTTGCATTGATAAATATTTGTGGTAGTTTGGCGCCAGGAGGACAAACCGATGAATCAGACTGCCATCGTTCAAAGCCAATCTGGAGTCGATCTCTACATCGCTCAGGACCTGGAGAGGGCCATCGAAGAGAAACTGAAGAAGCTTGCCGAAAGTTCCTCCGTGGTGAGGGTGGTTCAAGTTTCTCCTGTCACCGTCGTACCGACTAGTGGTGGCTATCAGGCCATCGTCTCGATGGTCGTGGACGTTTCTCCTGTATACAAAGGGGGAGGCGAGCGCGAGCTGGACGCGGCAGGATTACCCAAGGATTAGCGCGAGGAGGAACGCGACCGGGCGGCAGGATCAAACCTGCCGCCTTCTTCTTATCTCTCCCGTAGCCCTCCCTTATGTAAGGGAGGGTGGACGCCAAGGGCGGCCGGGTGAGATAATCCCACTATGTATCTAAAATGGGCAGAGGAAAGAATTACGGATTGGTCGGAAACGAATGTTGAACGCATGTATGGGCGGGGGTTTGTTTTTACGCGTTTGGGTAAAGGGGTTATGCAACAGACGCGCTCGATGCGTGTGGATTTGAGCAAGTTCGAATTATCGAGTGAGAACAGGCGGATACTGGGGAAGACGGATGAATTAGGAATTGTGAATTATGAATTATGGGACGGAAGTTTTAAATACGATTGGAGTATAGCAAAAATGGCCAAAGATTTTTATGACACAAAGTTCGGTGATAGGACCTTCAGTGCGAATAAGGCTAAAGAGCTACTGACTGATGAAACGAAATCGAACTTTAATACGTTGCTAAATTTCGGGAATGGGTACGCGATATGTTATGCAAGCAAAAATATTCTCCATTATTCTTACCCTTTTTACTCGCTGAGCGGTGAGACCGCTAAGTCGATGGGCTTGGGCATGATGACTCAGGCAGTACAATGGGCTAAGGAGGTGGGAAAGAAATACGTTTACCTAGGCAGTGCCCAACGCCCTACAGACACTTACAAACTACAGTTCACGGGTATAGAATGGTGGGATGGAAGCAAATGGAACACAGACCTCGACCTCCTCAAGCAAACTCTCAAAGAGTAGCCATATACACTTCATTGGCATTTGCGGGGTGGCAACTTCGGCACTCGCTATCGCCTTTCACAAAGCCGGGTACAAAGTCACTGGCTCGGACAAAGGCTTCTTCCCCCCTGTTTCAACGAATCTCGAGAAGGCAGGTGTGGAATTCTATGCCGGTTGGCATCCAGAGAAAATGGGCAAGCCGGATTTGGTGGTAATAGGCACTGCCTCTGGTTCTGAAAATCCTGAAACTGCTAAAGCGCGCGAACTTAGCATACCTGAACTCTCGGACGCCCAAGTACGAGGGCAGTATTTTACAAAACAAAACGCAATAGTCACTGCCGGCACTTGGGGCAAAACTTCAAGCACTGCACTACTCGCGCACATATTGCGAGAGGCGGGAAAGAAGCCGAGTTACGTAGTGGGAGGCATACCGGCCGACTTAGACCCGGCCGAACTTGGCGAGGGTGATTGGAGTGTGATTGAGGGTGATGAGTATAAATCTGGACCTACCGACCTTAAACCAAAGTTTGCCTACCTACACCCAACTTATCTTTTACTTAGTGCCGTATCTTGGGATCACGCCGACGTATACCCCACTGAAGACGCCTACTTCGCAGTATTCGAAAAGTTGGTTGAGGAAGTACCAGAAAGTGGTTTGATTGTGGCTTGTGTGGATCACCCAGGTGTACGCAAAGTCATTGGCTTGGCCAAGTGTCGCGTCGTTCGCTACGGCTCGCCTCGCTTACGCAAGGGCGAAGCGGGCAAACGTAGCACGGCCGACTATCAATATATGCAAGTGGGCCAGTCGCGCGATGGTTTGCGCTTCGGAATCTGCCAAGGCAAGGTCTGCTATGCGGCCGAGAGCCAATTGCTCGGCAACTTTCAAGCTGAGAACATCACTGGCTGTTTTGCTTTGGCCAAGGAAATTGGCATCGAACCCAAAGATATTTTGAAAGCAATCTCATCGTTTGGTGGTATCAAACGTAGACTTGAGAAGCGCTTCGAGAGCGAGCAAGTCACCGTCATCGATGACATAGCTCACTCGCCCGAGAAGGCCAAAGCCGTACTCCACGAACTGCGCGACGTGTATCCCCGTTCGACAAGCTCAGGGCAAGCAGGCCGCATCATCGCGATTTTCGAACCAAACATCGGAGGCCGTAGCCCAGAGGCGGCTACCAAATATACCGACGCCTTCAGCGGGGCCGACGCCGTTATCATCCCCCGCCTAACCCAACTTAAAGTGGCATCACCGGCTGGTTCGACTTCGCTCACCACAAGAAACTCCCCCATAGAAGGCAAAGACCTAGCCGACCTCATAGCCCGCGGCCACTCCGACGTCCGCTACATCCCCAACGACGACAAACTAGTCGAACAAGTAGTTGATTTGGTTACCCGGTCTCCAAATGCTGGCAACATAATAGCCTTCCTAGGCTCTCACGGCTTCCGCGGGATGATCGAACAAGTAGTTTCTAAACTAAGCGAGGGATTGGGATAGCAATGACCCTCTCGCAGGCCAAATCACATTTGGCCGAGAGCAGGGAAAATTTGTACCAACAAATTTATCCCGGGGTCTTGCTATCCAATCCCGAGCGGCCTACTTGCCTTCGTCTACAATCTCGGCTTGAAGTTCTTCCTGCGCGTCGTCGGTGATTTCGAGGGTGATGCCGCAGGAGTCGCACTCGACTATCTGACCGGTGGCAATGTTTGGGTAAGCCTCCAAGTCCACATCGTTTTTACATTCAGGGCAAATTAGTGTTTTCATACGCTCATAGTATACTAACGCAATGGTTACGCCGCAAGAGGAACAACCACAATTGGCCAAGGCTTTGGGCCTTACTGTGCCACTCTACTTCAAGCGGGAGGACCTGCACCCCTACGGCTCGCACAAGGGGCGCTCTATCCCCTACATGCTCGAACAATACGCTAAGGGCGGGCACACTAAATTCGCCATCTCAAGTTCGGGGAACGCGGCTCTTGCTGCCGGGCTTTTTTTGCGAGACTACAATATTAAGTTCACTGAATCTCCTCTTTGGCTTGAAATATACGTGGGTGAAAATATTAGCACGGCAAAATTTGCAATGTTAAATGAGCAATTTGCAAACAATGATAGAATTAAAATAATTAAAACAGACAAACCCAAGCAAGCTGTGCACGTTTTGAATAAGAAAGGTGAGGCTAAAGCTTTGCGTCAGTCGAATGATGATTTAGCTTTGACTGGTTATAAAAGATTAGTGGATGAACTGAAAGAGCTTGAAAATGTCAGTGCTGTGTTTGTACCCACGTCATCCGGCACAACGGCCCAGGCACTTGCCGAAGGTGGTTTACCAATTTACATAGTCCAGCCAAACTCCTGCCACCCGATAGCCGATTTGTTCAACACTAAGTGTCGAACAGTCGTGGAAGAAACGTTGGCTGATGCTATTGTAGACATCGTGGCTTTGCGTAAAGACAAAGTTCACACACTGGCCAAAGGTGGCTACGTCGTGAGCAATGGCAAGATCAAGAATGCGATCAAGCTCGCCAAAATATACACAGGCATAGAACTCTCACCCAACTCCGCCTTGTCGCTAGCAGGCCTAATTCAGGCTCTTAAAACTGGCCGGCAGCCAAAGGGGAGTATTGTTTGTCTGATAACCGGCCGTTAGCCCGCCTTCAATTTGACCACAAGAATTTTCAATAACTGGACGACGCTCTTTTGGGCGTCCCCCTCTGACTTGCTGTCGGTGAAAGCCTTCCAAGCGGCCAGGATCTCGGCATCCTTGGTCTCGCGCACTTCGTTCTCGAGGCGCAGACGAGTTTCGAAGTCAACCTCCCCGGGAGCGTCTAAAACAGAGTTGACGAAATCCTCCATAAATAACAGGACGTAGCCACTCTTGTTCGTTTGCCCAACCACTGGCACTTCACCGGTAATTTGGTTCTTCAATGAGCTGACATAGATCGTGAGGCCGACCACGGCAATGACTAGAATACCAATAATTACAGTTGTGGCAACATGAACGCGATGACTTGAGGGAGATGTGGTATCCATATATTGTTTGTTCAATAACGAGAGCGCAACCTATCCTTATAAAAATTGTAAGCCAAAAGCAAGATAACCGCAAGCAACATAACCACAACCGAGACCCACGGCCAGCCAAGCCCGCGCAATAACCCTCCGGAGGGCTGTAATTCTATATTCTCATGCACGCCCGATCCTTCGGTAACCATGAAGGGACTGCCTTGGTAAGCTTTGTAGCCGCTCGCCTCGACGCTCATATAATACTCCCCGGGTGGCACAAGGAAGGAGTACTCACCGGCCCGGCCCGTGATTTGCGGATTGCGCTGTTGATAATCCGCCGCTGGCCACAGGACAAAACGCCCGCTTTTGTCTCTGACAAACATACTCACTTCGGCCTTTTCAACGCGGAGTTCTCCGCCCGAGAGATTGGCATACACATACCCCTCGGGGTCCACCACCAGGGCGAAGCGCAGCTCTTTGTTGCCGAGGTCGGGATCTTCATAGTCAATGACGGTGATGACCTCAAAGAGGCTGGCCACCAGAGGAGCTTGGATGTCGGCTGTCCACACGCTATCGCCGTCCTCGTCCTCGAAGACAAACTTGTTAAGCAGGAGGTGGTTCTCGATGGTAGGCAGGTCGGTAGTGGCCTTGCCCAGGGGCTCCTGGGAGAGGATGGCCGAGGCGGCCAGGGAGGAAAGGGGCAGGGAGAACTTGCTCGTATCAGCCTCACTAAAGCGGTTCTCCTTGAGGACGAGATAGCCGGTCACCGAGCTCGCCTGCCGCTCGGGGCGGACGGCCAGGGTCAGGGGCTGGCCAGAGACGGCGTTCACTCTCTGGGTGATCACTCCCTCTTCGGAGATATCCAGGAAGTTGGCGTAGGAGATGGAGGGGGTGGCAGGAGCTTGGCCCGCGAAGCCGGTAGGCGAAGTGGGGCCAAGAGCCAGGATAGTCTCGGTGGGCAGGTCGGCCAAGTTCTCCACCTTGGGCAGGACGAAGGAGGAGCCCAGGAGCTTCTCGAGATCGGAGAGGCGAGAGACGCCCAGGGATTCGAAGGTGGCGGCGAACTCGGGGAACTTCAGGGCGGCCAGGGCCAGGGGCTTGGGCAGAGGGGCCAGGGCAAAAGCGATGATGGGCTCGGGGTCAAGGAGTTGCCAGAGGCCGGAGAAGACAAGAGGCCTGCTTGCCCC
>Ga0209542_10000648_pt1 | contig 83456 bp, 96 predicted proteins | sample RifCSPhighO2_01_FD_184028 | JGI IMG/M metagenome (GOLD analysis project Ga0209542, IMG submission 184028) | Soil microbial communities from Rifle, Colorado - Rifle CSP2_plank highO2_0.1 (SPAdes) (version 2) | ecosystem: Environmental > Terrestrial > Deep subsurface > Rock core/Sediment ...
ATAAGGGAAAAGTAAATGAAATAATAAGTAAGGGGGATAAAAGTATTGCTTTGGTTAAAACAGAAAATAAGGAGGAAGTAAATGTCTGGGTAAAAAACCTAATTGCTATTGAATAATAAGATGAAACTAAACTTTTAAAAAAAGTTTAATCAAAATTTAAAATGACACAACAAACTGAAAATACTATGAAAGAAAGAAAAAATAATGATAAAAATCAAAATCCTATGAGAGAAATACAGATTGAAAAAATGGTATTAAATTGCGGCGGGATTGACGACAAACTTGAAAAATCAGTTAAATTGCTTGAGATGATCACAAAGAAAAAGCCTAAGATAATAACTTCTAGGAAAAGGATACCTGCATTTGGAATAAGTCCAGGCAAGAAAAGCGGATGCAAGGTTACATTGAGGAATAAAAAAGAAATAACAGAACTGGCAAAAAGACTTTTTGCTGCAGTAGATAATAAAATATCAAAAAAACAGATTACAAAAGACAATCTTTCATTTGGAATAAAGGAATATATCGAAATCCCTGGATTAGAATATAACAGAGATATTGGAATAATTGGAATGGAATTAAGTATAGTATTCAAAAGAAAAGGAAAAAGAATAAGAATGAAAAAGATAAAATCAGGAAGATATCCTGAAAAACAGCATGTAACAAAAGAAGAAATAATTGACTTTGTAACTAAACACTTCAAATTGGAGGTTGTAGAAAAATGACTGCAAGCGACTGGAGAAAGGCATTGAAACAATTCAAGAATAAACCTGCTATTAAAGCTAAATATATAAAACATAATAAGCCAAAAGAAAGAACAACAGGCATTGCAAGAAAGAAATGTGAAAGATGCGGAAGATTTGGTGCAATGATAAACAGTTATGATCTTAATCTATGCAGACATTGTTTCAGAGAAATTGCGGAGGATATAGGTTTTAAGAAAAACAGTTAGGAGTAAATAAAATGTCAACATTACATTATAAAAAATTAGAAGAAAGAATACCCTCATTAGTAGAAATAAGAAAAACTATGAACAGAGATTTAGGACAGTGTATAGATAATGATAAAAACTTAATAAAGGATTTTGATCATGCAGATTTACTTATGGATGAGGCTATTTCAGATAATAAAGAAGGAGATATTATTGTAGCTGTTGAAGTTCTTTGGTTATATTTATCCAAATTAATCTCTCTTGATGAAAGGCATCTTGAATTAGGATTAAGAGAAGCTATGCGTGAATATCTGCCGAGATTAAAAGCATTTTCAGAGAGAAATAATAAAATTGAGCATTTATACAAAATGTATGAAAAAGAATTCAGAGGAAAAAACTAAAAATGTCACAAGATTTAATTTCAGATGCATTGAACCAGATAATGAATGCCAAAAGAGCAAGAAAAGATAGCTTAGTCTTAAAAAGACATTCTAAACTATTATTAAAAGTTCTTGACATAGTTAAAGATGCAGGCTATATTGATTATCAAATAAAGAATAAAGAATTGATAATTCAGATAATAAAATTAAATGAATTCAAAGCAATAAAACCTCGTTATACTGTTACTGTAAACAGGATTGATTATTATAAAAGAAGATTCCTTCCTGCAAAGAATTTTGGTTTTATTATTATCTCTACAAATAATGGGTTAATGAAACATGATGAAGCTGAAGAGAAGAATATAGGAGGATGCCTAGTAGCATATGTTTTCTAATGGAAAAGAAAAATGTAAAAAAGAAAAAAGAACTTCATGATGAAATAGAGATTCCTAGCGATATAAATTGTATTATTGAAAATGGTGAAATAAAAATGAAAAGGGAAAATAAAGAAATAAAAAGGAAACTAAATCATTTAATTGATGTAAAGATAAGCGGAAACAAGATTATTCTTAACTCAAAAAGATCATCAAGAAAAGAAAAAAAGATTTTTGGGACTATGAGAGCGCATATTAAAAATATGATATTAGGATTAAATGCTCCCTTCCAATATAAATTACAAATATCTAATGTTCATTTCCCTATGACTGTAGAAGTTGACAAGAATAAAAATGAATTAATTATAAAAAATTTCCTTGGGGAGAAAAAAGACAGAAGGATAAAAATTGCAGATAATGTTGATATCAAATTAAACAAAGATATTATTGAAGTTGAAAGTTTTGATATTGAAAAAGCGGGGCAGGTTGCAACTAATATAGAAAAAGGAACAAGAGTCACTAAAAAGGACAGAAGAATTTTCCAGGATGGAATATTCTTGATTAAAAAACCTAATAGGAGCTTCTTATGATAGTGAAAAAGAAAACCCCAAAATTCCAGAGAACACAATCACATCAGTATTCAAAACTTGGACGTGGAAGAAAAAAGAAGCAGAAGTACAGGCATGCAAGAGGACTTGACAACAAGATGAGGCTAAAGCATAAAGGCAAGCCTGTAAGAGTCATGATTGGTTTTAGAAGTGATAAAAGGATAAGAAGTTTAATTGACGGCAAAAAGATTGTTAGTGTTTCAAATATTCAAGAGTTAAAAAATGTAAAAAAAAATGAGATTGCACTAATTTCAAAGATTGGAAGAAAGAAGAAAATGGAATTGATGAAATATGCAATAGATAATAAAATTCAATTACATAGTGTAAATCCAAAAAAATCTCTTGAGGAAATAGAAAACAAAATCAGGATTCAGAAAGAAGAAAAGAAGATAAGACAAAATAAGAAAAGGTTAAATGAGAGAAAAGGGAAGAAAGAATCAAAAAAAGAAGAGAAAGAAGAAAAAATAAATAATGAAAATAATACCAATATAAACAAAGAATCTGGAGAAAATAAAAATGAATCTGGCTAAAAAGAAAGAACTTGCCAAAAGGACACTTGGAGTTGGAAAGAACAGAATAATTTTTAATAAAGAAGGTATTGCTGAAATAAAGGAAGCTATAACAAAAGAAGATATAAAGAATTTACATAAGGAAGGTATAATTGAAATAAAACCTATTAAAGGGAGAAAAAGAATAGAAAAAAGAAAGAGAAGAAGAGGTCCTGGAAAGATAAAAAGAAGGGTTACCAACAGAAAGCAAATTTATGTAAAAATAACAAGAAAACTTAGAGCTTATATTAAGGAATTAAGAAATAACAATTCAATAGATAAGAATACTTACAAAGAGTTAAGAAATAAGATAAAGATGAGAAATTTCAAAAGTAAATCAAACCTTAAAGAATATTTGAACAGCGTTAAGATTTCAACAAAGTCAGATGATAAAAAAGAGAGAAAAATTGAAAGAAAAAGCAAGAATGCAAAGAAAACTAAAGAAACTAAAGCTAAGAAAGAAAACGGAGGAAAGGGTAAACCTAAAAAATAAAATGAAACTGGATAAACGAAGAAGAATAGAAAATAAGACAAATTATACAAAAAGATTAAAATTACTTGAAGCAGGACACAAGAGATTTGTTGCTAGAAAAACAAATAGATATTTGATTTTACAAATTGTTGAAAGTGACAATGCTTCAGATAAGGTTATTTATTCAGTAAATACAAAAGAGTTATTAAAACATGGGCTGCCTAAAGAAAATGCAAACAGTTTAAAGTCTATTCCTGCATCTTATCTTGGAGGATATTTATTAGGCAAGAAAATAAAAGATTCAAAGGAAATGGTTATACTTGATTTAGGACTAATATCAAATACAAAGGGGTCAAGAATTTATGCCGCAGTAAAAGGTTTGAATGATGCTGGGGTAAAAATAAATTATGATGATAAGATTATTCCTTCAAAAGATAAAATAGAGGGAGAGGGCTCAAAAATAAACAAGAATTTATTTGAAAAGATAAAAAATTCTATTAAATAATATGAAGAAACAAAATACTACAAGAAAAATTAAAGGAATGGGTAATAAAGATTTCAGGGCAAGTAATCTCAAGAATAGAGAGGAAATCTCTGCAAGGCAAAGTGCAGAACACCTTGAAAATTGGATTCCAAAAACATCCCTTGGAAAACTGGTAAAAGATAAAAAAATAACAAATATTGATGAAATACTAAAACACAGAGTTCTTGAGCCTGAGATTATTGATTATGTATTAAACCTGAAGTCTGATATATTAAACATAGGACAGGCAAAGGGCAAGTTTGGAGGGGGAAAAAGAAGAGCATGGAGACAGACCCAAAAAAAGACTGCAGAGGGTAATGTTCCTACATTTTCATGCATGGCAATTGTTGGGGATATGAACTCCTATATAGGTATAGGTTATGGGAGGGCAAAAGAAACTCTTCCTGCCAGGGCAAAAGCATTGAGAAAGGCAAAACTTAGTCTTATAAAGATTAAGAAAAATTGCAGCAGCTTTGATTGTACATGCGGAGAAGAACATACAGTTCCTTTTGTTGTAGAAGGAAAATGCGGAAGCTGCAGAGTTAAATTATTACCAGCACCACAAGGAACTGGTTTAGTTGTAGGTGATGAAGGAAAGAAAATATTAAAATTAGCAGGTATTAAAGATGTATATAGTGTTACTAAAGGCCAGATTAGAACAACATTAAATCTAGCTAAGGCTTATATGGATGCCTTATCAAAAACAAACAGGTAAAATGGTAAGATTAACTGTGGAAGAAGTATTAGGAAAGGAAAATTTTAAGGGAATAATAGTTGGAATTCCTAGTGCATCTATTATTGCAGACCCTAAATTCCATCCTGAAGTTGAATATCCATTAACATTTATACTGGATCAAAGATTAGTTTGTAGAACATTTATAGATCCTGAATCAGATGTACAATATAATCAGTATGATAATGCAAGGATATTTATGGAAAATGCTGTAAAGAAGGAGATGGAAGTTCGAGTTTATGGGGAATTAGATAATAATGATCGATTATTTAATACAAATATTATAATGTTTCCTGATAGAAAGAATATTAATGGATGGCGTTATTTTGGGTTTAACTCTAGACCAAAACAAAGGACGATTATATAAAAATGGAAGAAAAAAAATTCATAAGATTGAAGAAAGAAGAATACGGGATAATTGAATACATAAAAAATAATCTTGGTAAGGGAAAAATAAGCAAGCTTGACATAGAATACACGCCAATTGGAGAAAAAATAATTATTTCAACAAATAAACCAGGAATGATTATAGGAAGAAGGGGAGAAAAAATAGAAGAGCTTACAAATATACTCAAAAATAGATTCAAATTGGAAAATCCTCATATTGAAATAAATGAAATAAAAAACTCTCTTTTTGATGCAAGACTAGTTGCGGATGATATTGCAATATCTCTTGAAAGAATGGGCAACTTAAAATTCAAGGTAATTGCATATAAAAAGCTTCAGGAGGTAATGAATGCTGGTGCGCTTGGTTGTGAAATAAGATTAACAGGAAAACTTCCAAGCGAAAGAGCTCGTTCATGGAGATTTGCAGAAGGATACTTAAAAAAGGCAGGGGAATCTGCTAAAGAAATTGACAGAGCAAAATCAACTGCCCTAACAAAAACAGGGATAATAGGAATAAAAGTTGCTATAATGGATCCTAATGCAAGAATATACGACAGAATTGAGATAAATGATGAAATTAAGAACCTAATAAAAAGAAATCCTCAGGAGGAAAACATTATAAACAAGCCTAAAAAAGCTAAAAGTAAAGAAAAAGCAGTTAATACAAATGAAGAAAATAAGCCCAAGGCTGTAAAGAAAAGAAAGAAAACTGAAGAAACTAAGGAGAAAGCAGAATAATGGTTGATAATATATTATTGAAAGGAAATTATAGTGAAGGGGCAGATCATCATTTTAATATAGGAGATTATAATAAAGCTTTAAGTTATAATGATTCATTATATAAGATTACTTTTCATCTTTATAGTACTACTGAAAATAAATTACTTAAAGGGAGATATATAAAACAATTAGAAGATATTGCAGATCAGGCTATTTTAATCCAGGAAAAATTATTAGGAGAGGGTATATAAAAATGGCAATATTAAGAACAAAAGATATAAAAAATATGAAGGAAAGAGAAATAGAAGAGAAAATAAAAGAATTAAAAATGGAACTAATAAAAAATAAAGTAGATTTAAGCAAGGGTGGAAAGTCAAAAATTAAAATTATAAAGAGAACTATTGCAAAACTTCATACATTTAATAGACTAAACAATAAGTCCATTAAAAAATAAATATGCAGATATGTCCAAAGTGCGGGTTGCCATTGCAAGCTTGTGTTTGTGAAGAAATAGCAAAAACAGAACAGAAAATAAAAATCCAGACTGAAAAGAAAAGGTTTGGAAAAGTCATCACAATAATATCCGGTTTTCAAGATGTTGATTTGAAAACATTGTCTAAAGAACTGAAGCATAAATTATCATGCGGAGGGACAGTCAGGGATAAGTCAATAGAATTGCAGGGTGATCATTCAAGAAACCTAAAAGAAATTTTAGCTTCTCTTGGTTTTTCAAGAGAATCTGTTGAAGTGGTGTAGAATTGGAAGATAAAGAAAAATCAAAATAACAAAATGGAAAAGAAAAACAAACAAGAAACTAAAGAAAAAAATTCTCTTTTAGCGGTAGTCAGAATTTCCGGGCTTGTGAAAGTAAAAGAAGAAATAAAAAATACTCTTGACAGAATGAGATTAAGAAAAAAATATACCTGTGCACTTATAAATGCTTCTGATAAAAACATGTTCGGAATGTTAAAGAAAGTTAAATATTATGTTGCATATGGTTCTATAGATGAACCTACACTTTCACTTTTAATAAAAAACAGGGCAAGGGTTGATAAAAGCAATAAAGAACATGAAAAAATAAAGATAAATCCTGAAGAAACAGCAAAAGAATTGATGAATGGAAAAAGCTTAAAACAATTAGGATTAAAACCATTCTTTAGACTTCATCCTCCAAGAAAAGGAATAAATTCAAAATTGCAATACCCGAAAGGAGTTTTAGGGGATAATAAAAAAGATATAAATAAATTGATAGAAAGGATGATTTAAGATGGTAAGCACAATTAATAATATTTTTTTAGAAGAAGATCTTAAGCAAGGAAATCTATTTGATAGAGATGAAAATAGTTTAGGACTAATAATTAATAATTGGGGATGTGGCATGAGAACAATTGCAAGAGAAATTGACAGTAATGATATAAAAGGAACTATTTATGATATTTATTCTAACAGAGATATGGACAGAATTGAGGATAGAAGAACTGTTTCTGTTTATAGAAACTTAGGAGAGATGGAGTATATAACTCCTGCAGATGATAGATACGATAAATATAAACAAAAACTAATGGAAAGGAAAATATGGTAAACAGAATTAATGATATTATTTTTGATAATTTAAGAGAGGGAAGTTTATTTGATTTTGAACCAACAAAAATAGAATTAATTGTTGATAATTGGGGTGCTGGAATAAAAACAATTAATAAAGGAGAAAAAGGATTAATAGATGTTTCTCTTTATGATGTTTATTCTAACAGAGATATGGACAGAATAGAAGACAAAAACAGCGTTGAGGTTTATAGAAACTCAATAGAACATATTTCTTCTTGGAATAGCAGATATGATGAATATAAAGAAAGATTAATGGAGAAAAGAATATGGTAATGAAAACAAAGAAAAGGAAAAGGGCGGGCAGGCGCAGAGGACAGAATAGTTATCATGGTGCAAGAAAAGCAAGGAAAGGAAGCGGACATAAAGGTGGAGTTGGTATGGCTGGAACTGGTAAAAGAGCTGACCATAAAAAATCACTGGTTATAAAATTATATGGAAATAAATATTTTGGCAAGCAAGGTATAACAAGCAAAAAAACTGAAAGAATAAAATCAAGATTCATAAATTTAAGAGATATTGAAAAAAACTTTGATTCTTTAATGAAAAAATTTGGAGAGAATAATGAATTAGTTCTTTCTGAGTATAAAGTACTTGGAACAGGGGAAATAAAATCAAAAATCACAATAAAGGCAAAAGAGTTTAGCAAATCAGCTGAAGAAAAAATTACAAAGGCTGGAGGAAAAGCTATTACATTATCAAGAAAATCTGAAGATAAAAATATTGACAAAGGGAAAAAAGTGGAAGAGAAAAAAGAAGATATCTTAAAAAACAGGGATAATAAAGAAAAACCTAAAAAATAAATAAAATGGAATTAAGGAACATACTCTATAATCTCCCAGAAGTAAAGAGCCCGACTGAAAAAAAACTTAGTTTTAATATCAAATTAAAATGGACATTAATTATTCTTGCTTTCTTCTTTATTATGTCCAATGTTGTAATTTATGGTGCTGATCCAGGTTTCTTGGAAAATTTTGAATTTTTGGCAGTTATATTAGGAGCAGATTTTGGTTCAATTATATCATTGGGTATTGGACCAATAGTAATGGCTTCTATAATATTACAGTTATTAGTAGGAAGCAAAATATTAGATATAGACACTTCATCAACTGAAGGGAAAAAATTCTTTCAAGGATTGCAGAAGTTATTAGTATTTTTCTTTATATTATTTGAAGCAACAATTTATGTTGTTATGGGAGGAATAAAAGCTGCACAAGGTTTCACAGGAATTGTAATATTCCAATTAATTCTTGGTGGTGTTGCAATATTATTCATGGATGAGGTTTCCAATAAATGGGGTTTTGGCAGTGGAGTAAGCTTGTTTATAGTTGCTGGAGTTGGAAGAAATTTAATTACCTCTGCCTTTTCATTTTTAGGTCCTCAAGGAGGATTTCAAGCATCAGGAGCAGTAATAGCTTTTATTATAAGTTTAATAAATGCAGATTCGCAAGGAGCATTACTTGCCTTTTCAGGTATTTTTGCAACTATTATATTATTTTTAGTAGTTGTATGGGCACAATCACTTAAAATTGAGATTCCTCTTAGTTATGATAGATTAAGAGGGTATAGTATGAAATGGCCTTTACAATTTTTTTATGCTAATAATATACCAGTTATATTAACTGCTGCATTAATTGCTAACTTTCAGTTGTTTGGAGGATTGTTACAGAATTGGCTTGGTCGTCCTACATTTTTAGGAAATGTAGTTAACGGGCAGCCTGTCTCTGGATTTCTATACTGGATCGGTTCTACTAATATTGTTGGAGCAATTATACAAGGAAGTTTTCATATTGGATTAATAGTACAGACTCTTGGGCACATTGTATTTTTTGTTTTCTTTTCGGCATTATTTTCCATTTTTTGGGTTAAGACTTCTGGGATGGATTCTGAAAGTCAGGCAGGGAATATTTTGAAATCAGGGCTTCAGATTCCAGGTTTCAGAAAAGATAAAAGAGTTCTTGAATCTATTTTATCAAGGTATATAATGCCCTTAACTGTCATGGGAGGAATTGCAATTGGTCTTTTGGCAGCGTTAGCTGATGTTATAGGAGCACTTGTTGGAGGAACTTCATTATTATTAGGCATAACAATAACCTATCAATTATATCAAAATATTGCTCATCAACATGCCATGGATATGAATCCTGGATTAAAGAAAATGATTGGCGTTTAAAAAAGAGAATGGCAATAACTGAACTTATACAAATCAATCCGAGAATTTCAATTGTAATATTATCCCTTATAGCTTCTCTTATTATAACAATTATCAGCTATTTTTTAACTGACAGGGGAAAAATGAAGGAGATAAGAGAAAGACAAAAAGAAATAAGACTTGAATTAAAACAGGTAAAAAATGACCCTGAAAAGGTTATGGAATTAAACAAAAAGATGATGCAGGACTTTCCTGAACAAATGAGGGCATCTTTAAAACCGATGATTGTTACTATAGTTCCTATATTGATATTCTTTGGATGGTTAAAAAGCACTTTTGCTGGAACAGATATTGCTGGAACATGGCTTTGGTGGTATATAATTTCATCGATTATATTTAGCATTTTAATTAGGAAAATCTTTGGGCTGCAGTAGACCAAAAGAATATAAATATATGAATTGAAAGTAAAACTATAGATTCATATTGAGCATGAAATATAAATTAATCAAATACAGGTCAGCTAGGAAGGGTGACTTGTTAAGGAAACCTTTTGTTTCCATACGAACATGAAAGAAGAATACATAATGCAAATGAGTATGATTGAAAATGAAGCAAATCAACTTAATTCTCAATTACAATTGATAGAACAAAATAAATCTGAATTAGAGGAATTAAAATTAAGCCTTGAAGAATTGGAAAACGGAAGCAGGAATATTCTTGTAAACTTAGGGAAAAAGATTTATCTGCCAGTAGAAGCTGAAGATGATAAATTAATTGTATATATAGGAAATAATAATTTTATAAAAAAATCTATACCTGATACAAAAAAAATTATAGATGACCAGATTAAAAAATTAAATCTAGCTGTTGAAGAGATAAATAAGAGATTACACATGTTACAAACTGAAATAGAAAAACTTATGGAAGAAGTTGAAAGAGACAGCAAAAACAATTAATTCTTGTTTAATTATATACTAATATTTAAAAGCTTATTTTGTTATATCATAACATAAAAAGGTGAAAAAAAGATGTTTGAGATGCTCATAAACCCGAAAAAGGCTGAGAAAAGGCCATGGGAGCTTTTTTTTATAGGTGCTTTTTATGCTACTGTATCTTTAATACTCACAAAATTCATATTTTCAGGGGATGCAGTATTATCAAAACACAATGGTATTCTGGTTGTTACTTTTTGTGTTATGTTTTCTATACCTTTTGTTTATTTTGCAATAAAAAATGAAGAGGAAAAAGATTTGGAAATAGAAGGATTTTTTAGATTATTAAAAGCTCATTCAAGATCATTATTATATTTTATTTTCTTGTTCTTGGGTTTTATTGTTGCTTTTTCATTTTGGTACATTGTCTTTCAGGATGGAAATCAGAATTTTATAACCCAAATAGAAACTTATTGCATGATAAACAAACCAGCTCATTTTGAAGAGTGCGCTTCACAATATGGTGTTGAGTATGTTTCAAAAACAACTGCTTTTTTGACTGCTCAGGAAAAAATTGTAAATATTTTCGCAAATAATATTTATGTTTTGATATTTACCTTAGTATTTTCTCTTATATTTGGAGCAGGGGCAATATTTATCTTGGCATGGAATGCCAGCGTAATTAGTGCTGCAATAGGTATTTTTGCGCAATCAAATCTTGCAAATCTTCCTATTGGTCTTATGAGATATATGATTCATGGCCTGCCAGAAATAGCTGCTTATTTTATAGGAGCTATTGCAGGAGGGATAATTAGTGTTGCTATAATAAAACAGGACGTAAAATCAGAAAAGTTCTGGATAATATTGCAAGATTCATTGAATTTAGTCATATTGGCTGTGATTATCCTGTTTTTGGCTGCGCTTATTGAAGTTTTCGTAACTCCAGTATTATTTTTCTAATCCTATCAAATAATTTACATAAACCAAACATTTAAATATTTATTATTTGTAAATTAATTATGGCAACAATAACAATTAATCTAGATGATGAATTAAATAAAAAATTCAGAGAGATAGTCAAGCAAAAGGTAGGAGAAGGAAAAGGTACAATTGGCAAGGCAATAGAAGAAGCTATAGTTTCTTGGATTGAGGAAAAAAAGCAGGTTGAAATAAGAAAAAGAATGCTTGAAAAATTGAATAAGGGCTATCGCATGGGAAAAATATTAATAAAAAGTAGAGATGAACTTTATGATAGAAAATAATGATGTTTTAATAGATTCAAATATTTTAATATACGCTTTTGATAAAGATGAAAAAGAAAAAAATCCTGCTGCAAAAGTGATATTAGAAAAGATATTTAATGGAAAAATGAAAATTTTCCTATCAACACAAAATCTTTCAGAATTTTATTATAATGTGACTAAAAAAATAAAGAAGCCATTGGAAATTACAGAGGCTAAAGAAATTATTTCTGGTTTGATATCTCTCTCCAACATTAACATTCTTAACATAAATGAAAACACTATTTTAAATGCTATAAATATTTCTTTTGAGAATAATGTATCCTATTGGGATGCTTTAATTGCTTCTGTTATGAAGGAAAACAATATCAATATTATAATAACAGAAAATGACAAAGATTTTAAGAAAATACATTGGTTAAAAGTTATAAATCCTTTTATTAGTGGAATTAATAAAAAGTGATTTTAATACATCTGGATTCTCTAATAACAACAATAATAGAAAATTTGATAATTGTTTATCAAAAAAACTCTGTATTTGTTTTGAGTTTTTAGGATGATCCAAAATCTAAAACTCTAAAGTTACTACCCTATTCTAAAGAATAGGGTTTTAGATTTATGGACATAATAATTAGATTTAAAAATAAATTCTCTTTATATTTTCATGGAATATCTCCTATTGATATCAGTTTTGATAAGTTTCATTGTAACATTCATATTTCTTGGTTTATGGATAAAAAAATTAACTGAAATAGGTTTTCTATGGAAGGACATGAATAAATATGAAAGCAAGGCCTCTGTTGTTTCATCTGGTGGTTTGATTGTAGTTTTGGGTTTTATTTTAGGAGTGTTATATTATATTGCTATAAGGACTTTTTTAATAGGGAATGACATTAATATAACCTTGCAGATTTTTTCTATTATTGCAGTAGTATTAATATGTGCTATTATTGGATTTGTAGATGATTTTTTAGGTTGGGAAAGAGGAGGATTACCGAGAACTTTCAGGATATTTTTAACCTTTATTGCTTCTATCCCTTTAGTTGTTATAAATGCAGGCAGCTCTTCCATGAATTTTCCGTTTTTTGGCCAAATAAACATTGGTATCTTGTACCCTTTAATTATTGTTCCTATTGGAGTTGCTGGTGCTACAACAACTTATAATTTTCTTGCAGGATTTAATGGACTTGAGGCAGGACAAGGAATACTGATATTATCATTTCTTTCATTTGTTGCTTATTATACAGGTTCTCCTTGGTTGGCTTTAATAGGTTTAATAATGGTTGCTGCATTAATTGCATTTTATTTTTATAATAAGTTCCCGTCAAAAATATTTCCAGGAGATGTATTAACTTATTCGGTAGGGGCTTTAATAGCTACAATGGCAATATTAGGTAATTTTGAAAAAATAGCTGTTTTTGTTTTTATTCCTTATATTATTGAGGTTGTATTAAAATTAAGAGGGAAACTTGTTAAACAATCATTTGGAAAACCTAACAAAGATAATAGTCTTGAAATGCCTTACGATAAAATATATGGAATGACACATTTATCCTTGTTTATATTGAAAAAATTCAAAAATAAAGTATATGAAAAAGATGTTGTGTATTTTATTTTTTTAATACAAATAATATTCATAATAATAGGTTTTTTTATGATTTTGTAATTAAATAGTTTTTTATCATCTTTCATATTTCTTTATTTAATATTTTTATCAAATCTTTTTCTATTTTCTGAAGTGTATAATTATCTCTAAAATGTTTTCTTATTCTTTTGTAATCAATATTTGATTTTGATAATTTTTCTATAGAATTGGCAATTTTTTTGTGTATATTATTCTCATTTTTGTTGAATACTTCACCTAGATAATCTTTACTTATTATTTCTTTTATAGCTCCATTATCATAAGCAAAAACAGGTACTCCAAACATAAATGATTCAAGGGTTACTAAAGGAAAAGACTCATTTTTATAACTAGTTGGAAATAGTACAAGATTAGTTTTTCTTAGTACTTTATTTTTATCAGCACCATATTTTTTGCCTAAGTATATACATCTATTTTGTAGTTTATTTCTTATTATATATTCTTCCCATTCTTTTTTAAATTTAAAATCTTGCCAAGGGCCAACAAAATACAACCTAAATTTTTCTTTATTTTTTATATTATTAAATATTTTCAAAGCTTCAAGTGCCCCTTTTTCTTTATTTATATTAGATATAAATAGGATATTGAAAGTTTTTTCTTTCTTTCTTTCTTTTATAATTCTCTTAAATTCTAATTCATTTAATTCGTCCTTTATTCCATTTGGCAGAATATAAACATCTTTTTTGTCAAAGAGTTTATCTACTTCGTTATATAGAATGTTTGAAAGAATTATTATTTTTGTATTTTTAAAAATAAAATTTGAATAAATATTTCTTGCGATATTTCTTGCATGTAGATGAAATAATATTTTTTTATTGAATAATTTACATATTAAAATTAATATACTATCTCTATAAAATGCTAATCCGTTTGGAGCTAACTCAAAATATATCAAATCTGGCTTTGAATTCACTAATTTATTAATTAATCTAAATGGTAAAGAAATTGTATAGAACATTTTATTCAACCCAAAACTACCTAGTTTATCTATTGAATGGGAATAGTTTATTTTTATTCTCTCTACTTCAAAATTGTTTCTTGCTAAACTTTTGAAATAGTTCTCGTTTATAACTGCCGCACCATGAACAGGTTCTGGGAAGCGACCTAAGAATAATATTTTTTTCATTTTCGTATGAAACCAAGGTTTCCTAACAAGTCACCTTCCTTTATTTGATTTATTTTTTTCCTCATTTTATATCGACTGAATTTAGATACTTTAATGCTAATAAACTCCTTAATACTTTTTTTCTTGAATTCTTAAAATCTGCTAAAAGTCTGTATAACCACTCTATCCCCAGACTTCTGAATAATTTAGGAGATCTTTTCTTTTTTTCCAATATAAAATCTATTGCTGCTCCGACATTAAAGAAATATTCTGCCTTTGTCTTTTTATATAGATCCTCAGATAATATATTCTGTTTTGGGCAACCAAGCCCCATCCATACAATATCTACTTTCTTATCTTTTATCATTTTTGAAATTTTACTAATTTCTTTTTGAGAAAATTTTATATCTTTTATATAAGGTGGGTTGTATGCAAAAATATTTTTTTTGTTGTAATTTGGAAATTTTTTTATTAGTATATCCAAATCTTTATTTTCTATTCCTATAAAAAGCATTTTTTTATCAAAAAGTTTATTTTTTTTGAAGAAATTAATGGTAAAATCTGGCCCTGTTTGCCTTTTTATAAGCCTGAAATTTTTTATTGATAACCATAGGGATATGACAAATCCATCTATTGAATTTATATTATAATCCTTAATAACAGATCTGTTAAATAAATTATTATTTCTAAACAGATATAAATCATGAGAATTCATGAAATTTATTATTATTCTTTGTTTTTTATTTATGATGTCTTTTATATCTTTAGATTCATAAAAAAGGATCTTTTCCATTAAATAAACTAAAATCTTATGTTTATAAATATTTTAGATTTTTATCCATTCCTTTGGCAACGTATCTTCATCAACTATTGCATGCTGGAAATGAACAAATTTCGCTGGTGCAACTACTATTTTATTTTTATTTCTGTTCAGATATCCGGCCCACCAACTCAATGCACTATTAGCCAAGATATTATGTTTACAGTTTTTCATTAATTCAAGTGTATGGTATCCTGTATCTGGTGCATTATCCACAAATATAAGATTTTTATCTAAGGAAGTTAGATTCTCCTTGCACCATTTTATATCGTCGGAAAAGACATAAAAAACAGGATTTTTTAATCCATCTTTCATTATTTTAAGAGCTTTTTTGTAATAATCCAAATTTAGAACATGAGAGTCTTTTAAAGTCAACACATCACCACGTCTAACATGCAAACTTACAGAATTATTCTTTTCTATTTCATTTAACAAACCCTTTATTTCGTTTTTATGTTCTTCTTTTAATGTAAACTCTTTTATTATTTGGTCTTTTATGGAAAGGAAAAATTTTTCTCTACCCAAATATCCTCTTAAATAAGTATTATCAAGTATACTAAAAAAATCTTTTAGGCTTCCATATGATGGAAAATAAACAACATTTCTATCAAAAAGTTTGTATTTTCTTACTACTTTGTCTATAGGCCTAAACCCTGTTTTAAATACATGTTTTCTTATCTCTTTATTTATGGCTTCTTTTGAAGATATATTAAAATAGCCTAATTCAAATTCCCATAATCCTCCATATTTTTCCCATCTTGGCCAGGATCTTAAAAAAGAAGTATCTAATTTTAATTCTGTTTTATGATGCTCTGCAAGGGCTTTAGCTGCTGCATAAACATACATTGAATTTCCTAAACCTCTTCCTATTTCAACTATTATCATTTTCGTATGAAACCAAGGTTTCCTAACAAGTCACCTTCCTTTCATTAATTTTATTAATAATAAACATTATCATTTTATTGCTTCATTATAAATTCTTTCAAGTTTTTTATTCCTTTCTTTTATTGAAAATTTTCCATTTTTTATTTCATTAAATGCATTTTTTGACATTTTTTCTCTTAATTTTTTGTTTTTTATTAATAACTCCACTTTCTTTTCTGTTTCTTTTATTATATCCTTATAATCTTCTAAATTTTCCAAAGAGGATATGTTTAAATTCTCTCTTTCGTTTATAACATAGCCTGTTTTCCCGTTTTCAATTATTTCTTTTCTTGAATGTCCGCCAACACATATAACCGGTATACCAAAGCTTAAAGCCTCTGTTAATTGAAATCCAAAGGTATCAGTATAAGACGGGTAAACAAAGATGTCTGCATTTGGATAAATTTCTTTGAATAATCTTTCCTTAGTAATAAAACCTAAAAATTTTATTTTATTATTAATAGAATATTTTCTTATAATCTCTTCTGGAACATCTGAAACAATTATTCCATAAACATCTTTATATCTCTTTGTTAATCTATCAATTATTTCTAATGCATGCAAACCACCTTTAAAATAAAACCTTCTTGAAGAGAAGAGTAAATTAATTTTCTTTGTTTCAACTTTTTTAAATTTCTGTTTGGGTATTCCTGGATAAACTATCTCAACTTTATTTTTTATTTCAGGAAATTCTTTTAATATATTATTATAAGACCATTTTGTCCAAGCAAGTATCTTTTTACAGTTTTTATTATTAAGAATTTTAAAAACAAATTTCTTTTTTTTAATTCTACCTGAGGCAAAAAATTGCTCTGCATATTCCATATCACAAATCCAGGGTTTGTTATTAAGACTAAGGCAGTGAGCACAATGAATAAGGTCATATTTTTCTTTTGTTCTTGTTAAATGGGCATTAGGAATACCTGGCAATAGTCTCAGTGTTTTTTTTATTTTCTGTTTTAAAAAGTTATTTATCTTAAATTTTATTTTTGATTGTATCAAAATAAAGTCATCTGCATTAACATATTCAACATTTTTTGGAGGAGTTTCTCTTAAATATTGATAATATGGGGAATCTGAGAATTTCCAAGGTCTCTGTAAGTAAATTTTTATTTTTCTCATTTTACTGATTTATAGCTAAGAAAAAGAAGTTTTTAAATTTAGATTTACTTATTTTTATTATTCAATTCATCAATTATACCTCTTAATTTAGGGTCTTTTTTGTCCATTTCTTTTTCTTTTGTTGTTATGCCCCATTCTGATACAATTGAATCTTCTAAAGCAATAAATGCGTGTGGTTCAAATGCAGGTATTGTCCTACTTTCTCCAGAAGTTACTATTTCCTTTTTCTCGCCATGTATATACTCTATTCTTCCTTTTATAACTACAAAATTTTCATCCTTTGAATGCAAACATCCTCCTCTTGCAAATCCTTTTTTTATTTCTAAAAAGGTGAACTCTTTATTACCTTTTAATAAGTCTTCCACCAAGTAAATATATCCTCTCTTGTCTTCATGAATTTTTTTTAGTTCCATTATAGAAATCCTTAATCTTTTGGCATATAAAAATTATTTGTTCTGCAGATATTGCTGGTCCATTAGGCAACCAAAGTGAATTTTTAGCTATAAATGATGAATTTTGGAAATCGTCATCTGTACCTTGATCTTTGTATGGCTTATTATGATGTATTGCTGGCCAACATTCTCTTGTATAAATTTCATGGGACTTTAGATAATTCACTAAATCTGCTCTATCTTTAACAATACAATCTATCCATAAAGGAATTTCTCCTTCATTTAGAGGGAAAAAATTTATTTCTTCTAATTCCTTTAATTTTTCTTCATAAAATTTTCTTTGTTCTAAAAGCAGTTTCTTTCTTTCTTCTAATTTTCTAAATTGTGCAAGAGCAAGAGCTGCTGATAAATCATTAAATTTAAGGTTATAACCTATTTCATTATGAAAAAATTCCTTATTACTAAATCTTCCAAAATCTCTTAATCTTCTTATTGTTTCATAATATCTATCATCATTTGTAACAATAATTCCTCCTTGTCCAGAAGTTATTATTTTATTTGACTGTAATGAATAACATCCTACTCTTCCTATTGTTCCTAAAAATCTTCCATTATGTTTTGATCCTAATGCTCCTGCAGCATCTTCAATTATTGTTAGATTATATTTATCTGCTAAATTTTGTAGGTTATTTATATCTACTGCTCTTCCTAAAATATGTACAGGTATTATTGCTGTTGTTTTTTTATTTATTTTTTCTTCTATTTTTTTTACATCAATAGTTCCTCTTTCTTTTTCTACATCGACTAAAATAGGTTTTCCTCCTGCCCAATAAACAGATGTTGCTGTCGCAATCATGGTCATATTTGGGACAATTACTTCAAAGTCATCAATATTTTTTATAATGGAATCTGCTTTTATGGCCAAAAAAAGTGCGGCTGTCGCATTGGTTGTCAAGATAACATTTTTAACATTAAGATATTCTTTTAATTTTTCCTCTAACTCTTTTGTTTTTGGACCTTCATTAACATAATTTGTTTTTATAACTTCGGAGACTTCTTTTAATTCATCTTCATCAAATTTTGGTTCGTTCCAATTTATTCTCATTATTAGTCATATAGATAATAATTTAATTATTTTTACTCTTTAACTATAATAATAGTTAATATCCTTTTCAGAATTATTTAATTCAATAAGATTATCTATTTTTTCATCCTTTTCAATATTTCTTATATTTTCTTTGTCATAAATAGAGTTTTTGACTAATTCTTTTGCCTTTTCTAGGTAATAATCATGGTCTTTGTTTCTATCTTCATATCCTAAATAACCCTGTTCAAACATTTTTTCCTTTAAATCTTCAGCTAACATCATTTTTACTAATTCTTTGAACTTTGTTTTTGGCTTCCAATTAATTAATTTTTCTGCTTTAGTTGAATCACCTAATAAAGCCGGAACTTCAGCAGGCCTTTTATAACTTTCACTTGTTTCAACAAATTCTCTCCAATCTAAATCTAATAAACCAAATGCTTCTTCAACAAATTCTTTTACTGTATGTGTTTCTCTAGTTGATATTACTATATCTTGTGGTTTATCAAGCTGCATTATCTTCCACATAGCTTCAACATATTCTTTTGCAAAACCCCAATCTCTCATTGCATTCAAGTTACCCAAAACTAATTTTTTATCTTCTCCCACTATTATCTTTGCTATACCAAAGGTTATTTTTCTTGTTACGAAATTTAAACCTCTTCGTGGAGAATTTGCTATAACAGTTGTTCCAACTCCTGCCATTAATTCTCCAGACCCTGTTTCAATATCAAATACCCATTCTGGCTGCTGTCCATGATAGAAAAAGTTTTTTACTTCACTTTTTTGTTTTGATAAATGATGTTGAATCTGTATTTGTTCTCCATCTTGTACTTTTCTTATAAATGTCCTAGAAATTCCAGTTTGTCTATAAATCTCTCTTTGACTTAAATCATTAATAATCAAATTCTCTATTCTTTTTTGTTTTTCCAGACTATTATTTGGTGACAATAAGTTTACTGAGTAATATCCATATCTACCTTCTTTTTTTTCAAAGCTTATATTATAATCTTGTTTTGTTGTTTGTTTTATTAAGAATAACAAACCTTGCGCCAATAAAATAGAATTAGTCTTAAAATTTTTAAATTCATAAACACATGGATTTGATTTTAATCCATCTGTTATATTATACCCTGATAAAAACGCTAACTTAATCTCTTTATTTGCATTTAAAATCCTATCTGGAATTTTTTTAAATCCATCATTAGTATATATCTCTTTTCTGATTAATTTTAAATAATTAGAATTTCCGTTTAATTTAGTTTGCGTTGCTTTTCCATATTCTGTTTTAAAAGACCTTATAGTTACTGAACCTAAAGCTATTTTAGTCCATATTTTTATTAATAATTCTCTTACTTCTTGGTTATTATTGGTAAATTGTCCCTTTCCATCTTCACTAACATATCCATCTCCAATCATCATTCCTAAAAATAGGGCTTCCTCTTTTGATAATATAGATATTTCCTTTTGTTCTGGAAATTCTTTGTGTAAAAGTCTTGTTCAAATTTGAACATCCTTTGATTTCAATTTATTTTTATTTTCATCTAGCATATTATGATGATTAGTTATTTCAATTATCCCATGTCTTGTGTTTATAGTCTTACAATGAAAATTTTCATCTTCTTTTTTTCTTTTAGATGCAGTTATACAATTTAAACTAACAAAATCTTCTCCATCCCATATTTCTAGATCATTTAATATCCACTGTTGAATATTACCCCCTTTACTTCTTGGTTTTCTTATATCTTTTATTCTTCTTATTGATATTATTTTAGAGTCTTTTTTTCTAACCATAATAGGTGCATTTTCTGATATACACTCATGATTAAATAGAATTCCATTACATGCAAAAATTCCATATGCATTCCTGTACATTCTTGTTATATGGTAAGCTGCAACTTTTGAAATTCCGTAAGGACTTTGTGGCAACATTAGAGTATTTTCATTTTGAGGAGGGGGAGAGACACCAAACATCTCGCTTGATGAAGCTTGGTAATATTTACAATCCAATTTCATATCTCTTATAGCTTCTAAAATTCTTAGTGGTCCTAAAGCATTATAATTAAAAGTTGATTCTGGATTATCAAAACTTATTCCTACATGACTTTGTGCTGCAAGATTATATATTTCATTTGGTCTTATTCTTTCCAAAACTGTTCTTATGCTAACAGAGTCAGCTAAATCTGCATATAAAAGGAAAAATGGAGATTCATCCTTTTTTCCATATTTTGGATCAAAAATATCTAAATGATCTATTCTTTTTGTGTTAGGCCAGCTTGCTCTTCTTACAATTCCTCTTACTTTATACCCTTTTAATAACAATAACTCTGCTAAGTAAGACCCATCTTGGCCGCCTATACCTGTTATTAATACAACCTTGCCATTCCATCGCCAGTTTTTAGTAAATTCATTAGTCATTTGTCTCTTTTCCTCATTATTCTAGAAATAACTACATTTTTAAATATTATTATAAAGGGTTATTAGATAGATTATTTATCAGCTTCAAGATTTAGACTTATCAAATAACCATTTTCTTTATCGAATCTTTTTTCTGGAGTTGAAACAAAATTCTCACTTGGTAAATATGATTGAGAGTGATCATCAATCTTATCATGGGGAGAAGTTTTTTTCCAATCATATTTTCTAACATTAATAAATCCAACACTTTCTAAAACTTCTTTTAAATCATTAAAATCATAGGTTGTTTTATGATAAATTATCTTGCCAGTTTCTCCACCTTTCATTCCCATTTCCATTTTCCCATATAATGGCCCTAAAAAGTTTTTTAGAGGAAATTTACCTTGAGAATATAATTTTGCCATTTCTCCAAAATCTGGAACTGCAATTCTTAAAGTTCCACCTTTTTTTAAGATTCTATGCCATTCTTTCAATACTTCTAATCCTTCTTCTCTATCAAAATATTCAAAAACATGTGATACATAAATTAAATCAACTTCATTATCTTTATATGGAAGTTTAGTTATATCATGGGATTTGACATGAGGGTAATTTCCCCCATCAATATGTACCCAATCTTCTCCAAAATTTCTCCAACCGCAACCCAAATTTAATTTTATCATCATACATAGATATAAAAATACTTTATAATATTTATTACATTACTATATAAATTCTTTATTTAAAAGCTATGTTCTTTAAACTTAAATTTTGCAAACCCCCAGTAATCATTATTTATAATTATTGGTTTTTTGTTTTTTATCATCAACCTTGCTTCCGCTTTATATTTTTCATTATCAAAATTGCGCCTTAGATTATCATGAGGCTTTCCATGACTTTGATGATAAATCTTATTTTTTTGCCTGAAAGTTTTCATCTTTAATCCAGAAGATCTTGCAATAACACAACCATATCCGTCAAGACCGCCGCGAGAAAAAATTTCTGGAAATCCTCTAAATTTAAACCAACCTCTCCTTGAAATTAGAATAAAATCTCCTGGTGCACCTCCTTGATAAATTACATAACTATATCTTCTATATGCCAAACTTACTCCTAGAATTCTTTTAACATTGAATATTATTCTTCTTGGAAGTTTCTTCAAAAAAGAAATTATTTTTCTTGGGTTATCTGCCCAAAAAAAAACTCCTCCTATGCCATCATAATTTATTTTGCAAAATTGAATTTTTTCTTTAGTTGTTAAATTCTCTGGTATATCTGCCAGAAGATCATATCTTGCAATTCTATAAAAGTAGCTTTCCTTTAATTTCCTTTTAGAAAAAAATCTTATTAATTCCTCATTAAATAAAATGTCTGGATTAGTTATCAAAACAAAATCTCCATTAGATCTTCTAATCCCAACATTTTTTCCTAAATATTCATATATTGGACATTTATCAGAATTTTGTAAAGTTCTATGCAATTTATTTGGTACTCCTATAAATCTTATTTTTAGATATTTCCTATTTTTGTTTATATTTAATGCTTCATACATTCTTTTATTATTTTTTGGAGGATTCCACTCAATAAAAATTAATTCTGAATCAAGTTTGTATTTTTCACAGAGATAAGCAACATTATCTAAAAAATTTTGAGTCCTATATAAAAATCTGTGTCCATAATTATCATTTCTTCCAACAACGACAAAACTTAGATAAGGCTTTTTAAATTTGTTCATTTCTTATATTATTCCTTGAATTCTAAAAATCTTACGAATCGTGCTTTCTAAATCATATTCAATCTTATAAATTTGTTGCAATTTTGAAGGATCACAATATCTATTACTAACTCCTACCGGTTTATCTAGCCTATGTTTTATTCCTTTAGGAGGTTTCCATCTAGCTATCTTGAACATAGTTTCTGCTAAATCATTAAATTGAGTCGGCACTCCAGTTCCAAGATTTAGTGGTTCTTGATAATTAGATTCAACAGCTTTCATAGTTGCTTTGACTATATCTTCAATATAAATAAAATCTCTAATCTGAGTGCCATCTCCCCAAATTTCAAACTCATCGACTTTTCTTTTGATTCTATCTACAAATGAGGGAAAAGGATAGGTAAGGTCTTGGTCTTCGCCAAAACCGCTAAAGGGTCTAAATACAAAAACATTTACTCCACTTCTTTTAGCATAATTTGCAAGCATTTCTCCGGTAAGTTTTGCCCAACCATATGTGAAATCCGGATTTAAAATATTATCTAAATCTATATCGGACTCCTTTAATGCAATATGTTTGTCATGTGTCTGTAATCTCGTAGGATAAGCTGCAGAGGAACTATAATAAACAATTTTTGGTTGACCTGTTCTTACCGCCCAATTGAACATTTCAGCATCTATTGATAAATCTGTAGCCACTGCTAAAGGCTCTTTTTCTATTGTTTCTCTGCCTCCTACAATTGCTGCAAGATGGACAACTAGATCATATTTATCTCTGGAACATCCTCTAAAATAATCGCGACAATCATTTCCATCTTTTAAATCAATTCCATGTACTTGGGTTCCGGCAGTTTCAAAATATTTTACAAAATGTCTACCGACAAAACCTTTATGACCTGTGACTAAAACCTTTTCCATTTTACTCTTTTGTTAATGCTTTAAATTCTTGATAAGCTTCCCATGATTTAACTGGCAAATATTTTACAATGCTTTCTGGATCTTTTTGTAAGTCTCTTATTAATGCTAATGAGTATTCATAACCTATGTATTCACGCCGCATATCTTCTTCACATGGATATCTTCCATCTGTTCCTAGACTTCTATCTGAAAGAACAGATGGTTTAGTAAATACAACTTTATGACCTTTAGCCTGTGCGTAATAAGAAGCCCAGATATCATCCATTCTTCCTATTCCAGGAAATAAAAAATAATCATTAATCACACTTCTGGATATCACTGTATTTTGTGAATTTACTGGGGTCATAGCATTACTTGATATTGGAAAGAATCTATCTTCAAATGTGCAATTTGGCCGGTAAATCATTCTACAAACTGCATCCACATCTGGCTCTCCATTCCAAAAATTAGCTTGAATAGATGGTGTGACTGTACGTTTACTAATCTTACTATAATCTCTATCAGGCACTAATTGAAGAGGAAATCCTCGATGCCATAGCTTAGGATAATTTGTTGCACCAATGGGATCAAAAACCGGTTGATTAGTTTCATAAAAATTTACTTCAGATTTTTTTCCCAGCAATAAATCCTTTCCCCAATCATCAAAAGGAACATTGTCATCATCAATGACTGCAATATTATCTGCTCCCTGTAAAAAAGCTTCAAGAACTGCAAAATTTCTTCTTTGAATACATTTCCATCCTATTAGGTCACTCAACCTCTTACTTCTTTTTACTTGATCATCAGGAGATAGATAAGTAACATTATCTAAACTAGAAAATAAATCGTGAGGAGTTTTCAAATCTCCAGCAACAATTACATGCCATTCAGATAGTTGAGAATATTTTATCAATGCTTTTGTTGGAGGATTAATTGTTGTTGTCGCTATAATATTTTTCACCATTTTTTCACCATTTTAATTAATTGAATCTGATAGTTTAAAAGATTTTATATTCATAAAAGGATATATTTTATTTTCTAAAGGTTAAATTATCAAATTCTGCATATTCACCTGCAGTTCTTAAGAACTCTTCTTTTACTAAGACATCATTTGAATAATCCACCTTCCATATTTTTATAGGTCCTCTTAATCCTTGGAAGAAAACAAATTCGTCTATTTGTGCTCCTTGTCCTTTTAAAATTTCTACAACCTGATCGTCTTGTGAATAAGCTAATTTTAATGTCTGATAATTATCAAAAACATCGTCTAAGAGATATATTTGTGCAACTAAACTTTTCATATTTCTAGGAGAAAGATAAATCGCGGCCCCAACATTATCTATATTAACTCCGCCTTGTGCGTTTTGTGCAACACTTGGTATTAGATATATTAAACCATCAACTCCGTTCTTGAAATCAAGAATCTTATTGTTATAATAAATGTATCTAAGAGGGATATTATATTGCTGATTATTATAAATGAAGACTCCCATAGGCTGAGCAGTTTTTTCTACATTAGATCCTTGACCAGATGTTTCTAATATAAATCCTCCAAAAAAGGCATTATTAGCAGGAATAAAAATTTCATTAGTTCCATTACTATAAACTATATCATCTTCAACCATTCCTGCTCCCCTATAAAGTCTTATTGTTGAGTTTATAGATTCAGTTACTTCAGCAGGATTATAAGTAAGAATAGGTATAGATGAAAATCTATCTTCTCCTGATTCGTCACTTCCAATCTTACTATAAGCTGAATACTTACCTATATCAGTTGAGTCTATTAAAAGATAGGATACATTATTTGTTTTCATGAAGCTTAATGCAATATCTGGTTCTGGAGTTGTCAATAAATATCTCCCTATCATATGGTCTCTAAATGCTCCCTGAAAATGTCCTCCATCTGATATAGTTGGACGCTCTCCAAGTGATTGGACCCAATATCCATAATCCCACCAATGTGCAAAAATATCTCTTTCATTAGTATTACCTCTAACCCATTCCATAGCTTTCATCCATTGAGGTGTAACTGTAGGTCCTGCAAATTTTGCTTGATTGACTGTTGAAAGGTAATAAATTCTAAATGTAGTAAATAAGAATATTATAGCTAATATAGTTAGGGCTATTAATATAACTTTTATTACTTCATCTTTTGATTTTCTAGAATATTCATATAAATTTATTGTTGCGTATACTGCAATAAATGATACAAATGGGGAAATAACAAAAAACAGTCTTACTGCACCCCTCGCTGCTATTAAAAAGAAAAATAGCCAAGCAAATAATAGTAAATCTATATTTTTTATTTTTACTCTATTTTTTAGGTATAAAAAAGTAAAATAAAAAAAGAATACAAAAATTGAAATGAAATAAAATGTCTGACTTATAAAATTAGTTCCATTTAATATTGAAGCAGCAGATATTCTGCTAAGCAGAAGTCCTGATATCATAAAAATCCACAATAACAAAAATATCCATCTATTCATTTTCTTGTCAATGCCTCTTGAGATATTTACTCCGAAAATTATAAGACCAAAATAAAATAACCAAAAAAAGGATCTTCCTATTTGACTTATCCAGTCATTTAAATAAGGCTGTTGATTTTCAGCAACAGTTAAACTTATTCTATCTGTTCCAAATGGATGCAATAACCTGTCTATTATCTGTGATATAAAAGAATTTATATCTGGTATCACTAAAAAAGCTAATATTATTGCTATAAATATTGTAAATAATAGAGAAATAAATATCCTGTATTTTTTAAGTTTTTCATTTAAAATATCCTTTTTTAACAAAACAAAAAAATCAACTATTATGAATAATAAAGCTGCTCCGGTTAATACATTTGTAGAATTAACAAATAATCTTAGTATAACCTCTTTTATTGAATATCCATAAATTGATGGAGATATTATAGCTGAAAAAATAAAAACAATATAAAAAACAAAGTAATTCAGCATTTCATTTTTGTTGTAATTTTGAGATTTAATCATCCAGATTAATAAAAAACTTAAAGGGATTATCATAAATAAGAAATTTGATATTCCACCCCAACTAGCTGAAGTTAATGCAGAAAAAAAACCTAAGATTAAAGAAAAGATTATTGTCTTTTTCAGATTTCTTTTATTATCATCTTCCAAATAATTTAAGAATATTCCATACAATAATAAAGTTGAAAAGAAAGAAACCATGCCAATTGCCTCATGATCTGCAAAGCCTGCTACAGTTCTGTATAGATAAGTGGGGATGAATGCTAAAAATATGGAGCTGAGCAAGGAAATTAATTTTGATTTGGTTAAGGTATATATTAAAAAGAAGAAGATAAACAATCCTAAAGCAAAAAATATAACTGGATAGATAATGTCAACATATTCAAGAGTTACAGAAGGGTCAAACAATTTCCAAATTTTATGCATGAATAATAATACCTGAGGCAATATTTCATTAGCATAAGTTATATTATGAGGTTGCCTCATTGGGTCATATTCTGGCAGTGAACCATGTTCAAGCGTTGTTTGGGCAATCCTTAGAAAATAAAATGTATCAAGCTCTATAGGTATATATCCGCCTGTTGTGACATCTTTTAATAATTCTATATTTTGTAATCTTATCCAGGAACTGAAGATTATCAATGATAATAACAAGATTATAAAAATAACCCAAGATATTTTTTTATTTTCGGTTATATAGCTTATGCCTTTTTTTATGCTTCCATACGAAATTTTTATTTCATCACTCATATTTATACTCAGATTATTAGTTTAAAAATATTTAGATTTCTATTATTTTAATATATTTATTAATAGATTAATAATAAGAATGTATTTACCATAAAGAATAAATAAAAGGTGATAAAGAACTACTCTGACCAAGGATTATTAATAAACCAACTAAAAACAGCATTATAATAATTGGCAGTAGCCACCATTTTTTTCTGATTCTTAGATAATCCCATACTTCTCTCAATAAAGGATGATTATTCATTTAATTAAAAGGTTATTTTCCTTTATAAAATTTCCTATCCCTTCTGCAACAACTTTATTGGTGTAACCTGATGGATGACCATCAGGAACAGTCATGCTTTCATTTTCTTTTAAATTAAAAACAAATGATGAAACATTAGTAATACAGGTTATATTATTTTTATTACATAATTCAACTGCTTTTTTGGAAAAATTAGTTTCATTATATTCGTAAAATACTACTACCAATTTTTGATCATTTTCTTTTAATAAAGAATTAAATTTTAATATTTTTTCAAAACCAGTTTCATTAAAGTATTCGTCATTAAATTCTGGCTGAATTCCTAAGAACTTTTTTATTGTAAATTGAAGTTTTCCGGTACTTTCATATAAAAGGGTGAGAAAAGATGAGTGTCTTTTTATTTCCCAAATTTTTTTTTTTACTGGGTTCATCTTTAGGGGTTTTATATTTCTAATAAAATCATTGTCTATTAAAACTAAAAAAAAGATATCTCCTTCCTTGAAAATATCCTTATTACGACTATAACTTCTAGTCATATGATCAATACCATAACCACCTTCAGCAAAATTGATAATTTGATTATCTGAAAGTTCTAATGACTTCTGGAAATGATGGGGCAAAGTTTCATCATCTTTTAAAATCCACCCAAAAGTGAAAGAATCCCCAAAAAAAACATATTTATTATTTTCTTTTATCCAATCAATGTCAACATCTCCTCCTCTTGATCCTATATTATTTATTCTTGTTTTCTCAAACTTAGGCGGGGGGTACCATCCTTCTTGATTTGGCTTCAAGTAATAGAATCCGTCCTTTTCATATTGTTTTATCAGAACTTTTCCTAAAATTATTCTAGATAATACCTCTCCAATTATTAGAAATATTAATATCACAAAAAATAAAATTAACAAATTTATATATAATTCTTTATTTAGAAATATTTTTTTAATCTTCTCTTGCATTTTTTTCACTATCCCACATATCTCTAGGATTCTCCTCTCTTTTAATTAAAAAATTATCCATAACTAAATAGTCTATTCCAGTGCCCATCATACACTTATATGCATGTTGCGGAGTGCAAACAATTGGTTCTCCTCTAATATTAAAAGAGGTGTTGATCAATATTGGAACTCCGGAAAGCTTGCCAAAAGATTTTATTAAATCATAATAAAGATTATTTTGAGTTCTTCTAATAGTTTGTAATCTCCCGCTTCCATCAACATGAGTAACTGAAGGAATTTTTTTATGCCATTTTTTAAAAATAGGATATACCATCAACATAAAATCTGTTGGTTCGGGTATAGGTTTATCACAATCAAAATATTTCAGAGCATCATCCACACAAACAACAGGAGCAAAAGGCCTAAACTTCTCTCTATGTTTAACCTTTAAATTCAATATTTCTTGCATTTTAGGATTTGTTGGATTAGATAATATGCTTCTTGCTCCTAAAGCCCTAGGCCCCCATTCCATTCTTCCCTGAAACCATCCTATAACATTATCATAATAGATTAAACTTGCTGTTTTTTTAATCAATTCTTTTTTAGTTTTAAACTCGAAGTATTTTATTTTATTTGAATCTAAAAAATTCTTGATTTCTTTATTTGAGAAACCTGGACCCAAATATGCATCTTTCATCTTGTAATTTCTTTTATTTCCAAAAAGAGTGTTATATATATACAAAACAACACCTATAGTTGTTCCTCCATCTCCTGGATCTGGCTGCGACCAAATCCTTTTAAATGGTGTTGATTTCAAAATTTTCCCATTTGCTACACTGTTAAGACCACAGCCTCCTGCTAAAACCAAATTTTTGCATTTAGTTTCTTTATATACCTGATTAAGAATTTTAAAAAGAACCTCTTCATAAATAATTTGCAATGCTGCTGCAATATCTTTATGTCTTTGATTTATTTCAGATTCTGGTTTTCTTACTGGTCCTTCCAAAAGTTCACATAATTTTTTAGAAGGCATTCTATCAGTATAATGATATTTAAAGTAACTCATATCAAGTCTATAACTTCCATCTTTCTTTATATCAATAACTTTCTTTAATTTTTCATAATAGGGGTTTGTTTTTTTATTCATATTTCCGTATGGGGCAAGTCCCATAACCTTATATTCAGAATTATTTACTTTAAACCCTAAATAAGCAGTTATAGCAGAATATAGAAGACCTAATGAACTTGGAAATTTAATTTCTTTTGATAAATTAATATCATTTTTATTTCCTACTCCGTAGGTTGTAGTAGTCCATTCTCCAATTCCGTCTAAACTAAGAATTGCTGCATTTTCAAAAGGACTAGGGAAAAAAGATCCTGCAGCATGAGCAAGATGATGTTCTACAAAAAGTATATCTTTTTTGTATTTTAATTTCTTTTTTATTGTTTTAACAACTCTTAATTTTTCATTAAACCAGGATGGAAGAGCTGCTAAAAATACTTTATAGCTTTTAGGAAAATTCTCTAAATGCTGGTATAAAATTCTTTCAAATTTAAGAACAGGCTTCTCGTAAAATCCTATATATTCTATATCCCCGATAGTTATATTTTGACTCTGGAGACAATAGTTTATAGCATTTATAGGAAAAGATATATCATGTTTTTTTCTTGTAAATCTTTCTTCTTGCGCTGCGGCAACTATCTTACCATCTTTTAAAAGCGCTGCAGATGAATCATGATAATAACAACTAATTCCTAATATGTACATTTTAATTTTAGAATTGTCTGTAATATTCCTCTATATTTTTTTTAGTTAAATTAAGATCTTCCCAGTAAGTTTCTTTTGATTTATCTATTTCTAATTGTAAAAAATGTTTATTAAATATTTTAGCAAAAATAAATGTAATGCCTACTCCAAACAAATAAACTAAGCTTAATAGTATAGAATTGATTATTACTGCAATATTTTCAGCAAATTTCTTTTGTCCTTCTTTGAATCCTATAAAAAATTCCTTCATTTTCATTTTATTTTAATTTTTTATTTAAAAAAATTCCAATTAAATTTATTATAAAAACAACCACAAGAACATGAATATAACCCCAATTATCAGGTAATTTTTTAAAAATATGTAATATAAAGTAAAGAATTGTTGTGAATATGAGAAACATAGTAATATAACCGATGTTTTTACCAAATTTTTTGTAGTTCATACGAATCTCAAATAGTTTCTATTTAAAAATTTTGGGGTTAATCTAATAATATAGTATTATTTAATATAATAAAGGTTAAAAATACTCAATAATTCTAAAATCAAAAGAAGATGTACAAAGAAAAGGTATAAAAGGAAAAAATGGAAAAGGAAAAAATATTGATAACAGGTGGAGCAGGATATCTTGGGAATGTTATGACAAGAAAATTTTTAGATGAAGGATTTAATGTAACTTGTTTAGACAATTTTATGTATAGACAAGATTATTCTATTTTTCCTTTGACTTCAAATCCTAATTTTGAATTTGTCTATGGTGATGTTAGAGATAATGAATTATTAGAAAAATTAGTTCCACAATTTGATGTTATAATCCCTTTGGCTGCAATAGTTGGAATGCCTGCATGCAAGCAAAAACCTTTTGATTCACAATCAATAAATAGAGATGCTATAATTAATTTAAATAGAATCAGGAGTAAGGACCAGAAACTAATTTTTCCTAATACAAATAGTGGATATGGAACAAAATCTGGAGAATATTATTGTACAGAAGAAACACCATTAGAACCTATATCACATTATGGGATAATGAAATGTGAAGCAGAGAAAGATATTTTAGAATCAGATAAAGATGCTGTAGTATTCAGATTAGCAAGTGTATTTGGGGTCTCTCCTAGAATGAGGTTGGAACTATCTTTTCATGATGCTGTAATGCAAGCTATAACCAGAAAATCCATTGTTGTATCTGAAGGAGATTCTACTAGAAATTATATTTACATAAGAGATATTGCAGATGCTTTTAATTATTCTATAAATAGTTATAATTCTCTGACCAAAGGAAGAGTTTACAATCTTGGTTCAGATGGAGCAAATATTTCCAAAATAAATCTTGCAAAGAAAGTAGCAGAACATATTCCTGGGACAATTATTTATGAAGATAATATTACTAAAGATCCTGATAAAAGGAATTATATGGTTTCTAATGAAAAACTCAGGCAGGCAGGATTTGAAGCCAATACCTCTATTGATAAAGGAATTGAGGAAGTGACAAAGGCATTCTCCATAATCCTCAGAAATGATCCTGGCAGGAATATGTAGTTATTAATATTATGGAAAAAAATTCTAAAATTTATATTGCTGGACATAGAGGTTTGTTAGGATCCGCTCTTGAAAGACTATTAAGAAAGGAGGAATACAAAAACCTAATTTTATTAAATTCTTCTGAATTAGATTTAAGGGAACAAAATTCCACAAGAAAATTTTTTGAAAAAGAAAAGCCAGAATATGTTTTTCTTGCAGCTGCTAAAGTTGGGGGATTAGAAGCAAATAATATTTATAGAGCCCAATTTATAAGAGACAATCTACAAATACAAACTAACGTTATTGATTCTTCATGGAAATCTGGAGTTAAAAGATTACTTTTTGTAGCAAGCAACTGTGTTTATCCAAAAGAATGTCTGCAGCCTATGAAAGAAGAATTTCTTATGACCGGAAAGTTTGAACCAACAAACCAACCATTTGCTATTGCAAAAATGGCTGGAATTGAAATGTGTGATGCTTATAATAGTGAATATAATACAAACTTCATAACAATTATTCCTGCAAGCTTGTACGGACCTGGAGATAATTATGATATGGTTAACTCTCATATAATCCCAACGTTAATTAGAAAATGTCATGAAGCTAAATTAGATGGAAAAGATTCTATAAATTTACTAGGTAGTAAAGACAGAATAAGAGAAATGATTTATGTAGATGATACTGCAAATGCCTGCTTATTTTTGATGGAAAATTATGAATCCTCAAAGCCAATTAATGCTGGAACAGGAAAGGGACATACCATAAGTGAAATAGCAGAAAAAGTGAAAGATGCTGTTGGATTTAAAGGAAAAATTTTATTTGAGGATGATCAACCTAGTGGTATGATGTGTAAGATTCTTGATTCTTCTAAAATAAATTCTTTGGGATGGAAATCAAAAATAAATCTGGAAGAAGGTTTAGAAAAATCATATAAATGGTTTGTTGAAAATTATGAGGCTATTAAAATTTCCTAAAATATTCATGTAATTTATCCAATACATAATCTAGATCATCTTTTTTTAAATATTGATGAACTCCTATATGTAAACCATTATCTCCCACATACTCTGCTTCAGGAAATTCTCCTAATTTATGTCCTAAAAATGTAAATCCTCTATGTTGAGTTGGCATGCTACCAAAATTTCTCTTACAATTTATAGAATTTTCTTGCAGAAAATTGTATAAATCTTTATAATTAAGTTTTGGATCTTTTAAAGTTAGACTAAATCCATGAGGAGCAACTGTTTCTATAGCTGGATTTTCTGAATTGGAAAAAGCATATTCTTCTAGATCTTTTGTATTTTCTAACAAATAATTTAGATTATCTTTTCTTTTATTGAAGGTACTCCAAAAATCCTTTAGATGTGCTCTTCCAACAGCAGCATGAAGATCACTCATTTTCAAATTTAGTCCTGGAAGAAAATGGTCCATGTATTGAGATCCTGAAATTCTTCCATGATTTCTTACAGCCCTAACACTATTAGCTAGATCTTCTTTGCTTGTAGAAACCATTCCTCCTTCTCCAGACCATACTAAATGTGCCATATAAAAACTAAATGTTGCCATATCGCCCCATTGACCAATAAATCTATCCTTGTATTTTGCTCCATGTGCTTCACAGGAATCTTCAATAACATACAGATTATTTTCTTTAGCAAGATTCATTATTGTATCCATTTCAGATGGTTTTCCCATTGTATGAACTGTCATTATTGCTTTTGTTCTTGGAGTAATTTTTTCTTCTATTTTTCTGGGGTTTATATTAAGAGTCTCTCTTTCAATATCAACAAAAACTGGCTTAAATCCTGCTGCAAGAGGGGCATTTACAACTGAAATCCAAGCTAATGCAGGAATAATTACTTCATTCCCATTTTTTGCTCCGTGATTATATAAAGCCAATAATGAACCTATATCTGCACTAGTTCCTGATGCCATGGCTACATTATGAGGATAATTAAAAAGTTTCCCCCATTCTTCTGCAAATCTCTCAGATTCAGGCCATGGAACTGCAGTAGGATAATAGGTTTTATCAAGTATAGCTATAAGATTTTTTTTTGCTTCTTCAGAAAAATGGCCTTCACCAAATTCTATTCTTTTTACCATAATAATTAAAATATTTATTAAAGAGTTTATAAATAAATTGGTGATTTATTTATTTAATATAAGATTCTAATAAAATATTTAGTTAGTTCTATGAATTTATATATATTTTTCAAATATAACATTCTTTATAAATTAATATTTTATAAGGCTTATATGAAAAGAGCTGTATTTATTGATAGAGATGGTGTTATTTTTGAAGATAAAAATCACATTCATAAAAAAGAAGATTTAGAGATTATTCCCGGATCTGTTGAAGCTATAAAAATTTTAAATAATAAAAATTATCTGGTTGTTGTAGTTACAAACCAGTCTGTTGTAGCAAGAGGTCTTTGTAGTTTGGAAGAATTAATTTCTATGAATGATTATATAGAAGAAAATTTTATAAAACATGGTGCTGTTATAAATAAAACTTATTTTTGTCCCCATCACCCCACAGAAGGAACTAACCCTCTGTATACCAGACAATGTGACTGTAGAAAACCAAAAATAGGTATGATTATGAAAGCTAAAGATGAATTAGGAGTGTATCTCCCTGGATCTTATGTTGTTGGAGATAAAACAAGCGATATCAAAATGGGTAAAGATGTAGGATGTCAAACAATATTAGTAAAAACTGGTTATGGTGGTAAAGATAATTTATTTTCTGATTATAAACCAGATTTCATTTCTAAAAATCTACTAGAGGCATCTAATTTAATCTCAATATAAAATGAAAGCTCTAATACTTGCTACTGGAGAAAGTAAAAGACCAAGAGATATAGTTTCAGAAGCTCCAAATCCTATGGCGGTGATTGCTGGAAAACCTTTTTTAGAACATCAAATACTTTCTCTAAAGAATTACGGATTAGAAGATATTGTTTTATGTCTTTATCATCAATCAGAAACAATAAAATCTTATTTTGGAGATGGAATAAGAATGAATGTTAATATAACTTATTCAGAAGAGGATATTCCATTTGGAACAGCTAGCGCAATTAAAAATTCTGAAAAATATATTGACAAAACATTTTTAGTTTTGAATGGGAATTTTTATGCTGATGCAAATTTATCTGAATTTTTAAAATTTCATTATTCTAATGTAGGATTAGGAAGTGTGCTATTAGCTAGAAATAATGACTCTTCTAATTATGAAAATGTTTTACTTAATGATAATAAAATAGAGGGTTTTTATGATATTGGTGAAAAAAATACTGGAGTAATAAATACAGGAATTTATTTATTGGAACCAGAAATACTTGATTACATACCAAAAAACAGGAGAGTTTCTTTAGAGAGAGAAGTTTTTCCAAATATTATAGGAAAGGGTTTATTTGGAAAGATATATGATTGTCACTTTGTTGATATTGAAAGACCAGAAACTTATAAACAGTTTAGACAAAATTTCCTAAATAAATTAAAAATTTCACCTGATTCGACTGTTAGAGAGGCTATTAAATTGATAAGAGCTAACAAAACTGATTTTTTATATGTTACAGATGAAGATAATAAACTTTTGGGGGTATTAAATGATAATATAATATTAAATTTCTTAAGAGAAGATGGTAAAGTTGAGCAAAGTGTTTTAGATGTGATGGTTAGAGATCCTGTAAGAGTAGCAAGAGTTAATGATGATGAAGAAAAAATTCATATATTGGCTTCTGGAACACGACATTTACCTATCCTTGATGATGAAGGAAGAGTATATGATATAAGGTTCCATACTGAAGAGGTAGCAAAAAAAACTTTTCCTATTGTTAGAGGAAAATCTCCATTAAGAATAAGTTTTGCTGGAGGAGGAACAGATATGCCTTATTTTTTTGAAAAATATGGAGGAACAGTAATAAGTTCTACTATTGATAAACATTGTCATGCTACTGCTAAAAAAAGAGCAGATTCTAAAATAACAATAGAGTCTGATATGAACCCTAAAGAGAGTGTTTTTGATTCTAGAAATTTAAAATATGATGGACAATTTGATCTTTTAAAAGCTGTTTTTAATGTTGTAAAACCTGATTTTGGTGTTGATTTTTATTTATATAACGATGTTCCTCCAGGAAGAGGGCTTGGTTCTTCTGCAAGTTTTGCTGTTTTAATTGCAAAAATGTTAGGAGGATTACAAGGAATAAATTATGAAGATGAAAGTTTAGCTGAAATAGCCTATAAAGCTGAAGTAGAACAACTCAAAATAAAAGGAGGAAAACAAGATCAGTATGCTGCATTATTTGGAGGATTTAACTGGATTGAGTTTGAAAGAGATAATAAAAAAATTATGCACCCTTTGAGATTAAAAGAAAATACTATGGATGAGTTAAGAGATCATCTTATGTTGGTTTATACTGGACAAGCACATCATGCTGGAATACAACATGGTGAACAGGAAAAAAACTACAAAGAGAACGAGGAAATTACAAGAAGATTACAAAGTCTGAAAAATGTTGCAAGAGAAGTTAAAGAAAATTTACTATCTTCAAAGCCTAACTTTGAAAGGGTTGGTGAATTACTTCATCATTCGTGGATGGAAAAAAGGAATATATCTAAAAATATGTCAGACAATGGTATTGATGAACTTTATGATTTAGGAATTAAAAATGGAGCTTATGGAGGAAAATTATTAGGAGCTGGTGGTGGAGGATATCTTTTGTTTGTTCATTCTCCAAAGAAAAGAAATCAATTGGTAAATATTCTTCATGATAATAACAAGGAAATTCTTGATTTTGATTTTGAAAAAAAAGGAACAAAGGTATGGTATGTAGAAAAATAATTGATACAACCTAAAGATGCATAAATTTTTATTCAATCATTAATATAATGTAGATCTCCAACATCTATAAGAAGAGTTGACCTATCACTTCGCAAAGCAGATTGATAAGCAGGTATTATTTCCTCAGCCTTTTCCAGACGCACAACATCAACATTGCTAAACATCTTTCTGAATACATCAGTATGATCATTGCAATGCTGTGGCCCAGGATAAGGTTTAGTCATACCTGCTGTAGCCTTAATTATCACTGTTGGTTTATATTGTCCGCATGACATTTCTTCCATAGCATTTAAGTGGTTAACTATTTGATTTCCTGCTAATAAAAGAAAATCTAATCTAGGATAATAACTCACAGGTTTATAACCCTCAAGAGAAAGCCCTATAGATATTCCCATTTGATCATCTTCCATAATTGGGAGCTCTATTCTCTTTTCAAGAGGAATGTCTTCGAGAAATTTATAAGTAAATCTGCTTCCTGGATAAGCAACAGTTTGCCCAAGAAAGATAACTCTCTCATCTTTTGCTAAATATTCCATAGCTTTCTTAAGTTCAGTGCAATACCTATTCATTTTTTCCATCAGAAACCAACCTCCTTCCCAACACCCTGATGAGGCACTCCAAGCTCATAAACATAACGAATAGTATTAGGTCTTCTTAAGGGACTCTGACCTCCCCATACAGGAAGAGTAGGAGTATCAACACTTTTTCCATTATCTTCTATAACAAATGTAATAGACAGATTAAAATTATTTGCATATTTAGAGCATTGCTCAAACGAACCAGTTTCAGCAGCCATATCTCCACAAAATGCCCAGACATGATATGGTTCTTTTTTTAATTTCATACCCAAAGCAGCACCAACCGCGATAGGCAAATGTCCTGGCACAATAGCTGAAGTTACAAAATTATATTCTTTATTAATAGGATACATACTTCTTCCATCAAGAACAGTTTCTTTTAGCCATTCGCGCGGTATACCACGCAGAAGAGCATGAGGGTGATTCCTATAACTAATAAATATTCTATCTCCTTTCTTAATACCTCTAAAAACAGGATGATCTGCTTTTACATCATCATAAATTTCAATTTTCTTTTTTGATATCATATCCTCTCGAGAATAACCATTTTCTCTTTGGCTGGAAGTAATATATTCTCCAGACCTCAGCCCTCTAAAAATCTTAACAAGCTGTTCTTCATTACCTAAACTGAAATGTACAGGTCCTTTAATTTTTCCCTCTTTGCATGATTGCCCAAGTTCTCTTGAAAAAGAGAGCAATTCCTCAACTGTTTCACTTATGTTTTCAAGATTCATTTTTTATAAAATATTATTGGTATTTAATTCTTGATATTTGCTAACTTAATTTTTAAACATTTAGATGTTATTTATTATATAAAACAGTTATATATTATGATTATTTTTGACTCATAAATTTATTTTCAACAAGTTCACATATAATATGATAAGCTAATATATGTGCTTCTTGTATTCTAGCAGTTTCATATGAAGGAATATTAATATTTATATCACTCAACTCCTTTACTCTTCCTCCATCTCTTCCAGTTAATGATATATTGTAAGTTCCTATTTCTTTTCCCTTTTCTAACCCTTTTATAACATTTTCAGAATTACCTGAAGTCGATATACCATATAATATATCATTAGTTTTAGCAAGCGATTCTATTTGCCTTTCAAATATAGTTGAAAAATCAGAATCATTTGACCAAGCAGTTAAAAAAGAAGAATCTGTTGTTAATGCAATTGCTGGAAGACTTTTTCTTACATTTTCTCTTTTAAATCTCCCTACAAATTCTGCGGCTATATGTTGAGCATCTGCAGCCGAACCACCATTACCAAATGTGAATAATTTATACCCTTGTTTAAACCTTTCTTCTATTATATCTGATGCTGCATATAATGATTCAGTCTGGCCATATAAATAACTGCTAGCATCTATACTGCTTTTTATTATTTCATCAATAAAATCCCTCATTTTACCACCATAGAAGATCTTTTATTTAGAGATTTATAAAATTAATTATGATATACTATAGTCCTGGGATTTAAAATACGTTGGCATATTTTATTAATACAAGTTTTAAATGATAATAAAATTTAAATAACTTCTAAATCTAAAAAATTTATGGGATTTTACAAAGATAAGAGAATATTAGTAACCGGCGGCACAGGTATGATCGGGAAAAGTTTAGTTGAAAAATTGATCAAAGAAGGTGGAAATGTAAGGGTAGTTTCTATAGATGACCCTTCTAGATCAAATCCTGAATCTGAATTTATAAAAGCGGATCTTACTAGATACGAAAATTGCGAAAAAGCCTGTCATGGAATGGATTATGTTTTTCATGTTGCTGGAATAAAGGTAAATACTAGAAGAGCCAAGGAAAATCCGGCAAGTGTATTTGTTCCAACTATATTATTTAATACTAATATGATGGAGGCTGCAAAACAATGCAAAGTTGAAAGATATTTATACACTAGTAGTGTTGGGGTTTATTCTCCTGCTGAAGTTTTTTATGAGGATGAAGTATGGAAAAGTTTTCCCTCTGAAAATGATAAATTTGCTGGGTGGGCCAAGAGAATGGGAGAGCTCCAGGCAGAAGCATATAAAATTGAGTATGGATGGGATAAAATATCAATTGTAAGGCCTTCAAATATTTATGGACCTTATGATACTTTTCATCCTGAAAAAGCCATGGGTGTTGCTGCTTTGATTAGAGCAGCTGTTGATGGGCAAAATCCTCTTGTTGCTTATGGAGATGGAACACAAATAAGAGATTTTCTTTATGTTGATGATGCTGCTGAAGCAATGATGCTTGTTTTAGAAAAGGGATATAATAAGCCTATAAATATAGGATCTGGAGTAGGACATCCAATGAAGGATATAATCAATATTATATTAGATAATGTTAATCCTAGACCAGAGGTTTTTTTTGACACAAGCAAACCTAGTGGAGATAAAAGGAGAGTCCTGGATACAGAAAGGATAAAATCACTTGGATGGTTTCCTGAAGTCTCTTTAGAAGAAGGTATAAAAAGGACAATAGAATGGTATAATAGAAATAAGGACAAGGATATTTCTCAAAATCAATATAATGTCCTTAGCTAAACACAAATATTTAAAAATTAATTATAGTTAAGTTTTTTATAGAGTATGTCAATAAAGAAAAGAAATGATAAAATAAAAGTAGGACTTGTTCAAATCAATAATAGTTTTGACCAGCAAAATTATGTTCCTCTTTCAGTAGGTTTTCTTCATTCTTATGCCCAAACACATGCTCAAAATTTTGATGAGTTTGAATTTTTAAAGCCTATTTATAAAAGAATTCCTATTGAACAGGCTGCAGAACAGTTAACAGATGCAGATATAGTTGCTTTTAGCACTTATGTTTGGAATTACCAGATGTCAAAGGCCATCGCAAAAAGAGTTAAGCAACAAAATCCTGCAACAGTTATTTTATTTGGTGGCCCCCATGTTCCAGAGCCAGCTATTGAAAAAGGCGTATATAATCAATCATTAAAAGAAATTCCCCCAGACAAATATGATTATAAAAGAGGTAATGGTTTGGAAAATTTTCTGCGAGAGAACGATTTTATTGACTTTGCTGTTACAGGAGAAGGAGAAAAAGTTTTTTCAGCTTTCTTAGAAAGCTATCCAAGCAGAAAATTTGAGGGTATAAATTCATTTCATTATCTAAAAGATGGGCAACTTATTTCTACGATACCTGCTATAAGAATAAAGGACCTAAATGAAATTCCTTCTCCATACTTAAGCGGATATTTTAATTCATTAATAGAAGAAAATAAAAAAGAGGGTTGGATCGGCCTATTTGAAACTAACAGGGGTTGTCCATTTAAATGCTCTTTCTGTGATTGGGGTGGAGTAGACAAAAATAAAATGGCAGACTATAATCTTGAAGAAAGGATTTTCAAAGAGATAGATTGGTTCAGCGAAAATAATATAAGATTTGTTTTTTGTACTGATGCAAATTTCGGAATGTATTCTTCTGAGAAAGTTGGTTTTAGAGACTTGAGAATAGCTGAAAAGTTTGCTGAAAATAAGAAAAAGTATGGTTTTCCAAATAGATTTTCTGTGCAAAACACTAAAAATTCCACAGATGCATCATATCAAATTCAAAGAGTATTAGTTGATTCTGGACTTGATCAGGGTGTTCTTTTGGCATTTCAATCATTAAACCAAGCAACACTTGAAGCTGTAGATAGGGCAAATATAAAATTAGAAACATATCATGAATTACAAAAAAGATTTACACAGGAAGGAGTTACAACTTTTTCAGATATAATTCTTGGACTACCTTTGGAAACATATGAAACATTTACTAGAGGAATATCAACCTTGATAGAAAACGGCCAGCATAATAGGATTCAAATTAACAATCTTTCTCTCCTGCCAAATGCGCCAATGGTAAAGAATGGACATATAAAAAAATATAATTTAGAAGTTGTTGAAGCAGATATGATAAACGTTCATGGAAGTCTAGGAGAATGGGTTGATAATATATATGAGAAACAACAACTCGTAACTGGAACATCAACAATGCCAAGAGAAGAATGGGTTAAGGCAAGAAATTTTGCCCATATGACTGAATTTTTGCATTTTGATAAAGTCTTACAAATACCAAATATTATCTTAAATACAATTTACGGAATAAATTACAAAGAAATAATCGATTCTTTTATTGAGAATCCTTTAAAAACACAAATAATAAAAGAAGTTAATTCTCTTTTCTCAAATCACGCAAAGGAAATCCAGAAAGGTGGTCCAGAATATATTCATTCCAAACAATGGCTTAATATATGGTGGCCTGCAGATGAATATGCTCTTATTACTCTGGCTACAGAAGGTAAACTTGATAATTTTTATAAAGAAGCAGAGTCAACATTAGAACATATTCTGAAATCTAATGGTTATAAAAACTTTGAACCAGTTCTTTCAGAAGCTCTATCTGTAAATAGATCATTAATGAAAATGCCTTTTCAAAAAGAGGATATAAAAATAAATACAAAACACAATATACTTGATGTTTATCGTGCCGGTTTATTATCTGAAAAAAAAGAAATTGAAGAAGGAAATTACTCTTATACAATAAACAGAAGTAAACAAAAATGGGATTCATGGGAAGATTGGTGCAGAGAAGTCATATGGTGGGAAAATAAAAAAGGAGATTATATCTACTCATATAAACAGTATGAAGAACCAATCCAGCCCTTTCCACCAGGTTTGTAAATACTTCTGATTATATACTATTTCATTATCAAATAAAACTTTAAAAATAGACACAATATAATCCTAATATGGAAAAAATTCCGAATAAAATAATGGTTGTAACTGTTACAGATTATAGAAACTATCCTGATTCATTTTGGAAACCGCTTCTTAAAAAAAATTGCAAAAATCTTATTTGGTTTGATCTTAAAAAATCTTATTTTAATAAAGGCAAAAATAAAACACAAGAAACTATTTTAAAAATTGTTAAAATGGAAAAACCAGATTACTTGTTTATGTTTGATAGTCTTTATTATGATTTAGATATAATTGATTTGATGACAAGATTTGAAAAACTTTCTCCACAAACAAGAAAATTTTTATTTTCCGGAGATGATGATATGAGATTTAATTCTGTCAGATATCTGGCCTTATTTTTTGATTATGTAATCATTACACAAAATGATTTCATAAAAAATTATAAAAATGATGGACTGAAAAATATAATTTTTTATATCTCTTTAATATCAAATAAAGAAGTAAAAATAAGTCCAGAGAAAAAATATGATGTATCTTTTGTAGGAACTGCAAAGGCAGATAGGAATGAGATAATAGAATATTTACATAAGAACGGAGTAAAAATAGCTCTTTTGGGGACTAATTGGGAAAATTACCCAGAATTAAAAGAAGTTCATGTAAAGGATTTTTTATCAAAGGATTATTTTAAGATAATAGATCAGACAAGGATAAATCTCTGTCTATCAAAAAATATGATGAATATCCCACATCTCAAAGGAAAATTTTTTGAGGTTAGTGAACGCAAGGCCTTTTGTTTAGTAGAGTATAGCCCGCAACTTGCAGAATTATTTAAGGAGGGAAAAGAAATTATTTTTTTCAAAACAAGAGAGGAATTACTAAAAAAAATAGATTATTATCTCAAACATGAAAAAGAAAGAGAAAAAATTGCTCAAAATGCATATAAAAAAGTAAAATCAAATTTTGATAGTGAAAAAGAATTTAAGAAAATTATAACAGAGACTATGAAAAAGAATAAAACATTAAAAAAATTTGAAATAAATCCTTCTGTTATTGATATAAATAAGAAAAACATGGGTCTTCCAAAAGAAGATATTATCAAAAAAATTAAAGATTATAATTATGTTTCATTTTCAAAAGGAAAGATACAAAAATCAGAATTTAAGGATTATCTTCAAGTTTATTCTTTGCAGAAAAATAAAAAAGAAATAAGCTGTTGTGATTATTATATTTATTCAAAAGATCTTGGAAATTACGCACAGTTTAGATACATTCCATTTGGTTTGGATCCTAAAAAAGAATATAAAAAATTTTTGAATATCAACCAAATAGTAATAACTAAAGAATTTTTCATAAAAAATTTTGAAAAGATAAAAAAATCTTATAAAACTGAGATAATAGATTTTGTTAATAACGAAAATACTGCATTTATTTCTATTCCTTTAGTAAGTATATCTGAATTCAGAAAGGATTTTTTTGATGATCCTGAATTTTCTAAGGAATTAGGTCTATTTTTGTTTTCTGCTCAAAGGGAATTATATTCTAGAAGGAAGAATCCATTGAAATTCTTAAAATTTTTATCTGCTTTGATTAAAGAAACTCTCTCTGGAAAAAGATTCATTTTTGACCAATTAAAAATGAAATTTCAATATTAATATAATCTCTTTATTTTTTCTATTATTGTTGTAGTAGTTATATCTGCAAATTTTTTTGATCTTTCCAGAACAACCATTTCTACTCCAAATTTATCTGAATATTTTCTTCTAGTCTCAATATCGAATGCGTCCTCAGTCATAGTATATACCTCTGGTTTTAATAATGAAAATATATTTTCAAGATCTGATAAATCTTTTTTTTTGTTGATAAAAGTGTAATCAACTGGTTTTAATGAATCAATTAACTTTATTCTTGCATCTTGTCTTATTATTGGTCTTTTTTCACCTTTATTATCTCTTAGTGCTTCATCACTTGCCACCGCAACAATCAATAAATCTCCTAAATGCTTGGAATTTTCAAAAAATAATACATGACCTGCGCTAATTAAATCAAAACTTCCTGATGCATAAACTATTTTTTTTCCAGGATTCTCAAGCCTTATTGACTTTAAATCTTCATAAGATCCCAATATCATAAAAGATTATTTTTTGTATATTATATATTCTTTTCTATAATAGAATACAATGTATACCCTTAATTATATCAAACTTTAAATATATAAATATTTAAAGGAAATAATGAATAGAAAAACCGTTTTAATAACTGGTTCTAGCAGGGGGCTTGGAAGAGAGCTTGCATTAGTTTTTTCCAGAGAGTGTTATAATATTATAATTAATGGTAGAAATGAAGATGGTTTAAAAAAAACAGAGAAAGAGGTCTCAAAAAATGGTGTTAATTGTTATTCAGTTCTTGGAGATTTAAGGGATGAAGAAACTATTAGTCGATTATACAATTATGCAAAAGATAGTGATTTATCTGTTTTGATAAACAATGCAGGAATAAGCACTCATTTGACCTCTTTTAACGATATTTCTATTAAAGATTTAGAGGAAGTTTTAGATATAAATTTAATTGCTCCAATAAGACTAACTAAAAGGATATACCCTTTATTTTTAGAAAAAGGTTCTGGATGTGTTATAAATATTAATTCAATATTAGGTTTAGAGCCTAGAAATCTGAAGGTAGATTATTGTTCTGCAAAATGGGGGCTAAGAGGATTTACTGCAAGTTTAAGACTTGAAGCAAAAAAAGATAATATAAGGATTATCGGAGTTTATCCTACAAGAATAAAAACAAAGCCAGAATTTGAATATGGGATGGATCCTTATAAAGTAGCAATGGAGATTCATAATGCTTATAAAAATGGCTCTCCAGATTTTCTTGTATTAGATAAACGTCCTAAAGAATTTAAATTAAAAAGAACAGAAGAATATGGGTAAAAAAAAAATTTTAGTTTGTGGTGCTACAGGATTTATAGGAAGAAATGTTGCAGAATATTTTTCAGAAAATGAAAAATTTGAGGTTTTTGGAACTTATAACACAAGAACTCCCTACAATAACAATAAAATACAATTTATTAAAGCAGATCTGACAAAACCAGAAGAAGTTAAAAGTGTAATAGAAGGGAAAGATATTTTGATAAATGCAGCTGCAGTGACTAGTGGATCCGCAAGTTATAAGGCTGAAAGAGATCTCTTTCCGAATATTATCATAAACTCTAATGTGATAAAAGAATCATATGATTCACAAATTGAACAAATGATTTTTTTAAGCTGCAGTGTAATGTACCCCACTCTTGAAAGGCCTGTAAAAGAAGAGGATTCTGATATTAATAATCTGCATCCAAGATATTATTCTATTGCCAGAATGAAGGTTTTTTTTGAAGATATGTGCAGATTTCTTTCTCAAACAAAAGATAACAGAACAAGATTTATAGTTGTAAGACATTCAAATATTTACGGGCCACATGATAAATTTGATATTGAAAGAGCACATATTTTTGGGGCTACCATAAATAGAGTTACTTCTGCCCCTGAAAATGGAAATATAATTATTACCGGAACTGGAGAAGAAGAAAGAGATTTACTTTATATTTCAGACCTAGTTAATTTCTTTGAATTATCATTGAAAGGGCAAAAATCATTTTATGAAATTTACAATGTAGGATATGGCAGTTCTATTTCTGTCAAAGGGCTTGTAGGAAAAATAATTGAAGCATCTGAAAAAAATCTGACAATAGTCCATGATAAAAGCAAAGAATCAAATGTGATACTAACCAAGTTGGCTTTGAATTCTGAAAAAGCAATGAAAGATTTTGGCTGGAAACCAAAAGTTTCTCTTGAAGAAGGGATAAAAAGAACAATGGAGTGGTACAATAAAAATTTAGGAAGTGCTTGAGATGTCCGGGATAAAAGTTGATTATGCAAAAGAAAGAACTATTAAGAGATTAGCAGAAAAAGGTGATGAAATAAGTAATTTTGAAATTGAGCAATCAGACTTATTAAAAGTTGATGGATGTAATTTATGTGGTTCTAAAGAAACATCATTAATCACAGAACTATATCTTAATAAGGAACTTAATTTCTTTTCAACAAATGTTTGTAATGATTGTCTCTATACTTTTAGGTCAGTATTTCCATCTTTCAAATGGTTTGAGAAATGCTGGAGTAAGATAGCTACAGATAAACTTGAGGTTTTTAATCCTGAAATTGAAAAAATTAGAAAGGAACGCTATCAAGATTATTACAACTTGTTATCTGAATATATCAATGGAAGCAGAGTACTAGATATAGGCGGGGCATATGGAACAGGATCTATGGTTTTTCATGATCATGGACTTAAAGTAGAAGTTATAGAACCAGAAGATAATAAGGCAAATTATATAGAAAAAGCTCTTGGATTAAAAGTTGTTGGTAGATCTATTGAAGAATTTTTGGAAAAGAAAGCAGACTATGATGTTGTTATATTTGCACACTGCCTTGAACATTTAGATAATCCATCTTTGGTAATGTCTAATCTTGATAATATAATCAAAAGTGATGGAATTGTATACCTAGAAGTTCCACTTTTGTGGAATCATGTCACCTGGACTGATGCTTTTTATTTAACACATAAAAGTAATTTCACAGAAGAAAATCTTACAGATCTAATTAATAGAAATGGATTCTCTGTATCAAAAAAAGTTTATCCCCAACATTCAAAGGCAGAGCCTGTTGATTTGGGATTAGTTCTAAAAAGAGATAAGGATGTTCAAAGAAATGCTGGATTATCTAAATACTATGACGTTAATGATGTAATTAATATGTATAGAAAGAATCTTCCACTTGAAGCAATTCCTCCTTTAGATCAAGTCTTAAGATATAGTGTTGATTCTATAGAACATATTTATCAGACTGTAAGATGGGATAAAAAAAGGATTGTACCACCAAAAAATCCAAATGATTTCATCTCCTTTGATAATATATAAAAACTTATAAATATAGATTTTACATTATCTAAATGAACTTCATTGAAATATTATGGTAAAAAAAAGGTCAAAGGCAGTGGTCATAGGTGGAGGTATTCATGGAATTTCTTCTGCAATTGAACTTGCCAAAGAAGGTTTAGAAGTGTCTTTATTAGAAAAGAATAAAGATATAATGGAAGGAACTTCAAGAGCAACTCAAAACAGAGCTCATTTAGGATATCATTATCCAAGATCTCCTACTACTGCTATAGAATGCAGAGAAGGTTTAGAATTTTTTAGACAGAAATATCCTAGAACTTTGATTTATCAGGATGAAGATTATTATTTAATAGAAAGACATAACTCATTAACTTCTTATGAGGAATACAAAAATTTTTGCGATGAAGTTCAAATACCCTATAAAGAAGAAACTCCTTCAGAAAATTTTTGGAATAGCGAGAATATAGATGGGGGATTCAAAGTTGCAGAGCCTGTTTATGACCTTGAGATGCTAACAAGGATATTAAAAAAAGAGTCTTCTGATTTAGGAGTTGATATTATTACAGATAATGTTGTTATAGGTTTTGATGTATCAAAAGAGGAGGAATATAGAATACATTCTCTAGAAAATGGCGTTAAAGGAAGAGTTCATGATGCTAGTATCATAGTAAATGCTACTTATGCTTATTCAAATAATATTCTCAAGATATTAGGTTTAGAAAAAGACATGACTATGTATCACCTGCAAAAGACAGAGGTTGTTATTGCCAGAAGTAAAGAGAAAATTCCTTCATTAACTGTAATGGATGGCCCTTTTGTAACTTTATTACCTTTAACAAATTGTCATGATATAGGATTGTTTTTAGTTTATGATGTGAAAAATTCAGTTTTAGAACAGCAAGAGGGATATTTTTTAGATGATAAAATAAGCCATACTACAAATTGGAGTAAAATGAAAGAACATGGACAGAAATATTTTCCTTTTTTTGAAAACCTAGAATATTTAGCTTCTAATTATGGCAACAGGCCTGTGCCAATGAGTGTTTCTGATGATTCCAGGAACACTAGAATAAAACATCATGAAAAACTTCCTGGAGTTTATTCATTATTAGAAGGAAAATTTATCTCTGCTCCTTTGATTGCAAATAGATTAGTTAGAAGAATTAAAGAAGATGGATTTATATCTAAAAATATATCTAAAAATTTTGATTCAGATGGATATGTTCAAAATAAGATCTCCCAAAATACTAAAGATAGATTAAAAGTAGTATGAGATTAAGTTTAGTTGGTATTGGTTATTGGGGAAGAAATTATATTAAGGCAATTGATAATATTGAAAACATTGAATTAAGTTTTATTTGTAGTCCACACCAAAAATTTAATGAAGAGCTTCCTAAAAACTGCAAATTCACTAATAATTATAATGATATTTTAGAAGATAAAGAAACTGAAGGGGTTATAATATGCACTCCTCCTAAAACTCATTATGATCTGACTAAAGCTGCTTTAATTGCAGGGAAGAATGTTTTGATAGAAAAACCAATGACATGCTCTTCTGAAGAAGCATTTGATTTATACAGATTATCTAAACAAAAATCAAGAATTTTAATGGTTGGGCATCTTTTTTTATATCATCCTGCAATAACTCAATTAAAAGAGCTGATAGATAAAGGTGAATTCGGAGATTTATTTTATCTACGTTCTATAAGAAGTGGTCCTGGTCCAGTTAGAGAGGATATTAATGCAATGTGGAATTTAGCGCCTCATGATATATCTATATCAAACTATCTTTTTAAAGAAATTCCGAAAAAGATTATTGCATCTGAATTAAGCTCTATAAAAAGTGATTCACAAAAGAGTTTTAATCTAGTTTTAGAATATCTTAGTGGTTATAAATCATTTATTGAGGTAAGTTGGTCAAAGCCCACCAAAAAAAGATACCTTAGATTAATGGGGAGTGAAAGAATTGCTATTTTTGATGATATCTCAGAAGATAAATTGATTATATTAGACCATTATAATACCAATCTCTCTTATCCTGCAAATTTAGATATAAGAAGTCCTTTAGAGTTACAATGTAGAAGATTTTGTGAATGTATTGAAAATAAGGAAAAGCCTATTTCTGATGGATATGAAGGATATACAAATGTTAGAATTCTTGAATGTGCTCAAAAAAGTCTAGAGAGTAAAGCTGAAGTAGATATAGATTTTACTCCTCAAATTTAAAGAGTTTTATCAAACCTGTTTTCTTGAGAAAAAAGTTTCTAATTTTCTTAATAAAGGTCCACCTGAAGTATCTTCTATCTGCAAAACTGTTATGTATAATAAATTGTGGGTGTTTTAAAGGAAATTCCATTTTGCCTGCTGGCATAGACAAAAAAGAATCTATAGGTTTTGTATGGGTTGAATTTTCTATGAATCCTATATTTTTAACTAAATTTTTATTTGGTATTATTGCTAGACCATTGTTTACTAATAAAGAAAATGTCCATTGATAATCCCATGTATTAAAATTTTTATAGTAGCAGGCGTCTAAGTTTTTTAGAGTATTTTTTCTTTCAAAAAAATCAGGGTGTAGCATTTTAAAGTAGCCTTTTTTCCTTAATTCTGGATAAGATTTTAAAGTTATATCATATTTTTCCCACGCTCTTCTCCAGCTAGCCCATCCCCAAATATGTGCATATCTTGAAAAATAATAGGAATAATTATCTATACTTCTTCCTCTTTGGAAATTATTCCCTGAAATATGCATTACCCTTTCATCATTTTTGTACTTTTCTAAAAGTTCTTCACAAAATTTAAAAAAACTTGGATCTGGAAAATTATCATCTTCTAGAATTATTCCATTTTCCACATTTTTAAAGAACCAAGTAATTGCAGAACTTTCCCCAAATTTGCAACCCAAATTTTCTTTTCTGAATAGGGTTTTTACTTTACAAGGCCAGTCAACTTTTTTTATTATTTCTCTGACTTTTTCTACTTTTGTTTTATCTTTTTCATTTCCATTTCTAGGTCCATCTACTGCCATAAAAAAATTTTTTGGTCTTACTTTTCTTATTTCTTCAAAAACTATTTTAGTAGTCTCTGGTCTATTAAAGGCTATTAACAAAATGGGGGTGTTAAATTGATCTTTTGTCATTTTAATTATTAGTTTTTATTCCTATTCTTGCAGTGTAGTCAATTCTGTTAAGAAGTATTGGTTTATTCCTAAAATATTCATCAACTGCTTTTTTTGATCCTTTCCAATGTCCATAGTCATCTATGATTAAAACTCCTTTTTGTGATAATTTTGGATAAAGATGAACAAGTTCATGTTTTGTAGATTCATACCAATCAGTATCTAATCTTAATAATGCAATTTTTTTTGGAATTTTTTTTGGTATTGTTTCTTCAACTTTACCTTTAATAAATATTATATTTTCTTTTGGATATCCTGTTAAAAGCAAATTTCTTTTTACTTCTTCTAAAGATGCAAAGCAAAACTCATTGAAATTTTTTCTTTGTTTTTTATTCCATTCAAATATTGCTTTATCTCCTTTAATAATTGTTTTATCCTCTTCTGTTGGTTTTGACATTCCTTCATAAGTATCATAAAGATAGATTTTTCTATTTGTTTCTCCTAATTTTAACAAAGTATAAGCTATAACCATAGCACTACCCCCTCTCCAAACTCCACATTCAACAAAATCTCCGGGCATTTTTGCTTTTACTATATATTCCACAGCTTTATGTACAGAATACATTCTTTCTTTAGAAGTCATTGTATAATCTTTACATTTCTCATATATATCTCCAAATTCTTTTTCCATTACTTTATCATGGATTACTATCTCATAACCAAACAGATTAACAAAATACTGTATAATCTTTCTAATCTTCTTAAACATAAATATCAGATTAATTTTTTGTATTTAAATTTAGTCTTTTGTTATAATCAAATCTGTTTATCTTAAAAAGTATATAATTATGCTTCATAAACTTTAAAAATAAAGTTTGTTATGCTTAAACCTATGAAAATGAAAATAGCTGTAACAGTTGATAAATTTGGTGATGAAGCAAGAAAAAAGTTGGAAAGTTATGTTCAGCAAGGTTACGAAGTAGAATATAACATTAATGGGAGAAAGTATACTCCTGATGAAGCAAGAGAATTTCTTATTAGCCAAAATCCTGATATAATAATAGCAGGAACAGAAAAATATGATGCTAAAATGCTTAATTACTGTCCTAATTTGAGAATGATTTCTCGTGTTGGTATTGGTTTAGATTCTGTTGATTTGGATGAGTGTGAAAAAAGAGGAATAACTGTAGTAAATACTCCTGATGCGCCTTCAAATGCAGTTGCAGAATTAACAATTGGTCAGATTTTTAATTCATTAAGAAGAATTCAATACACAGATAGAACAATTAAGGATGGTGGATGGGAAAGGTATGTTGGAAGAGAGTTTTCTGATTGCAATTTAGGTATTGTTGGTTATGGGAGAGTTGGAAAAATTCTTGCAAGGAAGACTATATATCTTGCTAAAAATGTTTACATAAACGATATAGATCCTGAACAGTTAATAAAAAAAGAAAATAGGGCTATTATTTCTGATTTTGAAAACATTTTAAGAGAGTGTGATATTGTAACATTACACATACCCTTAAATGAAAGAAATAGAAATCTTATTTCAAGAAGAGAGCTTGAATTAATGAAAAAGGATGCTGTTTTGATTAATACATCAAGAGGTGGAATTGTAAATGAAAATGAATTATATGAATGGTTGTCACAAAATAAAGATTTTTCTACAGTAATAGATGTTTTTGAGCAAGAACCTTATAAAGGTAAGCTAAGAGAATTAAAAAATTGTTATCTAACTCCTCATCTTGGAAGTTGTAGTGAGAAGAGTAGATATGAAATGGAAATGGGTGCTGTAGAAAACGTTGAAAGATTTTTATCAAGAGATGAGAAATGTTAAAAGAAGGATATGGGAAAGAAGGTTTTAGTTTTTGGGGGTTCTGGTTTTTTAGGTACATATCTGGTTTCAGAACTTCTTGACAAAGGGTATTCAGTAACGGTTTATGACAAAAGGCCAATAAAGGATACATTCTCCAACCATGTAAATTTTGTCCTGGGAGATATTCTTGATATCTATAAAGTGAATGGGGCAGTAAGCGAAGCAGATATAGTTTACAATTTGGCTGGGATTGCGGATATAGAAGAGTGTATAAAAGACCCCTTAAATGCTATAAAATATAACATTCTTGGAAATACGATAATATTAGATGCGTGTATCAAAAGAAAGGTAAAAAAGTTCATTTTTTCAAGCAGTGTTTATGCATATAGCATATCAGGAGGTATTTATTCATCGACAAAAAAGGCAAGTGAGGATATAATAAAAAATTATGGGAAATATTATGGATTAAAATATACTATATTACAATATGGAACTCTCTATGGAATTGGTGTCGGGGAAGAAAACAGTGTTTATCGATATTTAAAAGAGGCATTTGTGAATAAAAAGATAAAATATACTGGAGATGGTTCTGAGACAAGAGAATATATACATATAATAGACGCCGCAAAGCTTGGGGTGGAAGTGCTTGATGATAAATACGAGAATAAAACAGTTATAATAACAGGACACAACCCAACGAGAGTCAGAGATTTATTTGAGATGATGAAAGAAATTCTTGGGGGCAATGTAGAGATAGAATATGCAACAGAGGTTCCTGAATGGAAAAAAGAATCTCATTATAAAATAACCCCATATTCTTATGAAAGGAATATTCCTTACAAACTAACTAACAATTTTCATGTTGATTTGGGAAAAGGAATTATGCAACTGTTGGAATCTATAGAAGAAGAAATCAGAAATCCGAAAAAGGAAAATTATAAAGAACAGGAAATAAGAGAACATTCTTTTGAAGACGAAAAACATATTATTAGCATAGATTTTGATGGGGGGTTTATACATAAAGATAGTAAAGGATTCTATGATGGCACTGTATACGATGAGCCATTAGAAGACACAAAGGAAGCCTTACAAATTCTTTCTAAAAATTTTACAATTGTTATTTATACAACTAAAGCAAGGCCTGATCGTCCATTGATAAATGGCAGGACGGAAACTGAGTTAATATGGGAATGGCTAAAAAAACATGAGCTTAATGATTATATAAGTGATGTAACAAACGAGAAGCCCAGGGCTGTTTGTTATATTGATGAGAAAGGGATTTCTTTTCAAAACTGGAATGATTTTCTTAAACAGGTGAAGGAGATTTTAAGAAAACAGGGAAAAGAGGTGAAATATCCATGATACTAAAAGAAAAAGACCTTTGGTCAGAAAAAATACCTTTTATAAAAAAACTCAAAGATTTTTATTCTAAAATTGAATACAAAAGAATAAATTTATGGCCAATTATGGCAAATGAGTGTTACACTTATTATAAAAGTCAAGAGGATAGGGGATTTAAAGAGATATTAGGACTAATAATAAGATTTATTTTTTTTAAAGAAGATTTAAAGGTTGAAAAAGCTAAGGGAAAAATTTTAGTTTCTTATTTCATGAACAGAGAAGATCATCATGAGCTTGTAAAAAAAGCAATAAGTGCTTTTTCTGAAAAGGAAATTTTTTTTATGGATGCTTATGAATACAAAAGAAATCCACTGAAGATGTATAAACCAAAAATTCCAAACTTCTATCTTTTATTCTCAATTTGGCTGAAATTTAAAAGAAGTGATCTTAAGAAAACTCTTGGTAGATATTACTGGCTTTTTTTGGCAAGAACTTATCAAAGATTTTGTCAAATAGTCTATTTTAAAAAAATTATTGATCGCTTGGAACCTAAAGCATATGTTGCTTTCTGTTCTCCAGCTTTTGGAGAAGAGGCAATCATGACATTAATATGCAAGGAAAAAGGAATTTTAACATTTAGTATGCAACATGGTTTTTATCGTGAAGGTCACACATTTGGTCCAGAAGCTCTTCTAGCTGAAAATTCAATTCCAGATTATTTTCTTTTATGGGGAGATAAAACATCCGATATTCAAAAAAAATATGTGGATCAGTCTAGGATAATCTTAGTTGGGAATCCTAAATATAGTAGACTTAATAGAAAAACTAAAACAAAGTTTGATCCAAAAAAAGCTACTATTTTCTTCGGTAATAATAGTTTTAATAAAGGCAATTTAGAATTATTGGAAATTGTTAAAGTATTTATTCAAAATCATCCTGAAATTTCATTCAATGTTACAGTCCATCCTATGAATGATGCAAATCTTTTTTTTGAGTTACTTAAGTTTAAAAATGTGAAATTTATACAAAAAGATTTTCCAGTGCAGAATCTTTTAGAAGAAAGTAATTTTATAATTTTATATAGTACTTCTGTAGCAATGGAGGCACTAAATTATAAGATACCTATATTAGAATATCATGGAAATGATTCTTTGAGATTTTGGGATGGAAAAAATGATTCATTTACAAACGTAGAAGAATTAGAAAATCTTTTTTTAAAATTAAAAAATCCTAGAGAGTATAAGAAACTTATAGATTTTTACGAAAAAGAATTAGAGAAGATTTTTTATTTTGATCCGAAAAAAAGTGTACCTGAAGTTTATTACGACAAAATAACAAATATAATCAAAAGAGGAGTATAATAATCTTTATAAACGGATTAAGCATCTCTAAAAAAATGGGTAAGATATTGGTTACTGGTGGTGCAGGATTTGTTGGAAGCCAAGTTGTACAAAAATTGTTAGATGATAACAGAGAGGTTGTTATTCTTGATCATCTTAAAACTAAAAAAGGTGGATTAGGATATGTTAATCCAAATGCGGAATTAGTAAAAAAAGATATCACAGACTCTTCTTTCTATAAAGATTTAGACAATCATAAGTTTGATGGAATATATCATTTAGCTGCTCAGGCTTGTGGAGAGGATTCATATAGCAATCCAAATGGAGAGGATCTTATGATTAATTCTCACGGAACATGGTTAGTAGCAAATTATTGCAAAACTCGTGATATAAACAGATTAATATATACAAGCACAAATGCTGTTTATGGACATGCATGTAAAGATATTGTTGACGAAAAAAGTGATATTGAACCTGCATCTATCTATGGTGTTTCAAAATATGCTGGAGAACTTTTTATTAAACAACTTTTAAGAGATTCCCAAACAAATTATACTATTTTCAGATTAACTAACATATATGGTCCTGGAGAAAATTTGAATTATCAAAAAAAAGGGCTAGTTAGTATTCTTTGCAGTTTTCCTTGGAAAAAAGAGCCAGTAAATTTCAGAGGAAGTTTAGAAAGATATAGAGATCTTCTGTATATTGATGATGCGGTAGAAGCCTTAGTAAAATCTTATGATAGTGAAAAAACTTTTAATGAAGTGTATATACTCTCTTCAGGTGAGAAAACCTATTTTAAAGATCTTCTATCAAAAGTACTTCACCATTCTGGAAATGATGATGATTATCCTATAACATTTTCAGAGGGAACACCTGGAGATATGTTTGGTTTTCATGCGGATATTTCTAAAATAAAGAGAGATCTTGATTGGGAACCTAAAACTAGTGTTGATGAAGGTCTTAGAAAATATTTTGATTGGATAAATAAGGTTCCGGTTACAGAAGATATTTCACCTTATCATCCATTTCTTGTAAAATAATTTTTTATTAAATATATTTTTTCTCAAAGTAATCATTCATAGACTCTCTCATAAGAAAAGCATTAGACATAAATAGATTTATTTCATTATCTATATCTACTGCTTCATCTTGCTTAATTTCTACCATATAAGGCTTTCTTCCAATGTAATATTCTTCTTTAATTCCTAACTCTCTTGGTATTATCATCATAGCGAAGTTTAATGACCTATAAATTGGTAAATCTTGACTTCGGACATGATGACCCCTTGAATAATTTATTGGTCCATTTTCATTCCAAAGATATGCTTGTAATGGGGTGTAAGTTGTCAACGAGTCATAACCCTCCTTTAATTTATCAAAATACGTCTTAATGGTTTCTTCAAAAGTTTCTTTTTTTACTAAAGGGCTTGTTACCTGACTCCACATAACATGTTCCCCTGGGACATTAGAAAGAATATACTTAATTGCTTTATTAAAGTGTATATTAGATGAAGCATATTGTGCTTCCATTTTAAAGGTTTTCGTTTTCTTTTCTTTAGCAACGTCTAATATCTTATCTGAATCAGAGCAAACAATCATATCATTAACATTAGAACATTCTCTTAAAATTCTAATTTTTCTTTCTAAAAGTGTCTCTCCACCAACTAATGTAAGATTTTTATCCTTAACTCTTTGGCTACCTCCCCTTAAGGGAATGATTGCTGTTACCTTTTCTTCTAATCCCATTTTTTAGATATAATTCTTGAGGGTTTTTATAGATTCTGGGGGTGGGATAGAGATTTTGTATCTATATTATTTTTTCCTAACCTTCATCTATTAAACCTATAAAATTTCTTTATAAAGATTGTTGGGATTGCAGCCATTTATTAATATTTTTCATAAGAATCTATTTTTTATATACTGAAGTGTAATAAAGTTTATAACAGGCTCCTTATATACTGGCTTATGAAAAAAGAAGGAAAATTAGTCTGGATTACAGGACTAGCTGGATCTGGAAAAACTACTTTGGCAGAAAAATTAAGAGAGGCTATGGAATATAAAGTAATTCATCTTGATGGTGATAATTTAAGAGGGATATTAAGAGAAACAACAACCCATGACATAGATGGAAGAATTAGAACATCAAAAATTTATTCTGAATTATGTAGTTATCTTACAAATCAAGGATTTGATGTTATTATGAGTACTATTTCTTTATTTCATTCAATTCAAGATTATAACAGAAAAAACAATTCTAGATATTATGAGGTTTTTTTAGAAGTTGATCCAGATATTTTAATTAATAGAAATAAAAAGGATCTTTATAAGGGAAATAAAAAGGATGTAATGGGAAAGGTTCAAGAAGCAGAATTTCCAAAAAATCCTACTTTAACTCTTTTTAATAATTATCCATATCAAATAGATACCAACATTCAAAAAATAATGAAGGTGCTAAAAGATGGGTGATTGTAATGCATCAAATTATACTGGAAAAGGAACTGATTATAGAAAATATAGGTCAGGATATTCAGAAAAAGTGCTTGATTTGCTAATCACACATATTGGACTCTCACAAAAAAATAGCATAGTTGCAGATATAGGTGCTGGAACAGGAATATTTTCAAAACAGCTTGCAGATAGGGGGCTTAGTGTTTTATCTATAGAACCAAACGATGATATGAGAACCAATGGAGAAGAATATACTTCTAGCTACCCAAATATTAAATGGAGAAAAGGAACTGGAGAATATACAGACCTTGAAAATTTAAGTGTTGATTGGGTAACTATGGCTTCGGCTTTTCATTGGACAAATCCAGAGAAATCTATCCCAGAGTTCCACAGAATCCTTAAGAAAAATGGATATACGACTCTTTTATGGAACCCTTTAATAAAAGAAGGGGATGAAATCCAAGAAAATGTAGAATCAATAATTAAAAAGAATATCCCAAATTTGTCAAGAGAGTTCAGAAGTGGGGAAAACTCAAGAGAGCTTCTCCTTTCAGGTGGCTATTTTATTGATATAATAGAAATAAGACATGAACATAAATTTATAATGCCAATTGAAAATTATCTTAATGCGTGGAAAGCTGCAAATCATGTAAGAACTGTAGCAGAAGAAACCGGAGAAGGGATTTTTGAAAATATTCTTGAAGAAATAAGAGAATTATTAAAAGGAAAAAAAACGATTGAAGTGCCTTATTTAACAAAATCTTGGACTGCAAGAAAAAAATAATTTTTTAGAATGAATATCTTTACATTTGGAACCAAAGCAGAAACTTTAGAGAGGATTAAATATTTTATAAATGAAAGTATTGTTCTTGACCAAATATTTTTTTCAATAAAAGAATGGACTGAAAATAAAGAAAATATATTAAGAAAAATAATGTCTTCTTTCGATTCAAATTTAATTGTTGTTAGGAGCAGTTCTTTAAATGAAGATAATTTTTTTAATTCTGGTGCTGGAAATTATGAAACAGTTTTAAATGTCCCGAAAAATAATGCTGTTCTGGTTATTAAAGCAATTGAAAAAGTAAAAGAGAGTTATCTTAAAAAAAATAGCCTTAATCCACGGAATCAAATTTTGATTCAGCCAATGTTAAAAGATGTTTTTATGAGCGGAGTTATATTTACTAGATGCCACACTACTGGTGCCCCTTATTTTGTAATAAATTATGATGATTTTTCCGGAAAAACAGATAGTGTTACTGGAGGATCAGGTAATCTTAAAACATTCACTTATTTTAAGTTTTTGGAAAATTTACCTAGTAACCCTCTTCTCATAAAAGTCATAAAAGCTACAAGAGAGTTAGAGTCCATTATAGGAATAGATTCTTTAGATATTGAGTTTGCGATAAACAATTTTGGTTTTTTCTTATTGCAGGTTAGACCCTTAGTAACGATAAAAAAGATAGACCCTTTATTAGATGAAAATATAAAAAACACTATAAAAAATATTAAAGAGTTTATTAATGCAAATAGCAAAAAATTCCCAAATCTATATGGCTATAAGTCTATTTTTGGTTCTATGCCTGATTGGAACCCTGCAGAGATAATTGGCGAATCTCCAAAACCGCTTGCATTTTCGTTGTATAAAGAGCTTATCACAGATTATATTTGGCCACTAAGCAGAAAAAAGGTAGGATATAAAGATGTAGGTTATCATCCAGGGGTTGTTTCCTTAGGCGGTAAGCCTTATGTTGATGTAAGATTAAGTTTCAATACTTTTATTCCTGCTACATTATCAGATACAGTATCTGAGAAACTTGTTAATTTTTACATAGATAAATTAATCAATAATTTAGAATGGCACGATAAAATTGAATTCAAAGTTGCTTATACGTGTTATAAATTTGGTTTTGAAAAAGAAGAATTGGAATTAAGACAGAATAATTTTTCTATCTTGCAGATAAAAGAAATAAAAGAATCTCTAATTGATCTAACAAATAAAATAATAAATGACCATTTTACTTCTATTGACCTAGAATTGGGACTGAATGATTCTTTAGAAAGCAAAAGAAGAAAAATAATAGAGTCAGATATAGAAGACAATGTAAAGATATCACAGTTAATATATGACTGTAAATATTATGGAACATTGCCATTTTCGAAGCTTGCTAGATTTGCATTTGTTGGGAATATCCTCCTTACCTCTCTTGTGGAAAAAGGGATAGTAACCCAAACTGAAAAAGATATTTTTTTTAGATCTATAAATTCTATAGCAACTGAATTTTTAAGAAAATTTGATATGTTAAAAATAGCAAAAATAACCAAAGAACAATTTTTAGAAGAATTTGGGCATCTAAGACCAGGAACATATGACCTTTGTTCTGGAACATACAAGGAAAAATTTGATGATTATTTTTTAATGGAAGAGGTAAAAGAAAAAGAAAAAGAAGAGAACCAATTTGAGTTTAGCATAGAAAAAAAAGAACTCATTTCCAATGCAATAAAAAATGAAGGGTTAAATTTTTCAGTTGATAGATTTTTGGAATTTACAAAGAAAGCATTAATAGCAAGGGAAAAATCAAAATTTGAATTTACAAAAAACCTGAGTTTGATACTAGATTATTGTTATAAATTTATGTCAAAATACGGATTTAATAAAGAAGATGTGACTTTTTTAGAGATAAAGGATATAATTTCTTTTTCTCATCAGTCAGAGTCTATAAATGAAATAGAAGAATTAAAAAGCAAAATAATGAAAAACAGAGATAAACACCAAATAACAAAGGCTCTTAGATTGCCTCCATTAATACATTCGGAAAGAAATGTAGAGTATTTTCATCAATTTGATAACAAGCCAAATTACATAACAAATAAATCTATTGTAGGAGAAGTAATTTATTTGGATGAGAATACTGTAGCAGAAGAGATTGGCTCTAAAATTGTTTTAATAACAAATGCAGATCCAGGCTATGACTGGATATTTGGTCATAACATAAAGGGGTTAATAACTAAATATGGGGGGGTTGCATCTCATATGTCGATAAGATGTGCTGAATTTGGCCTACCGGCAGCAATAGGTTGTGGAGAAACAATTTTTGAATATATACGTAAATTTAAAAACATAGAACTTAATTGTGGAAATAATCAAATAAAAGGAATTTCCTAAAAAGATGAAAGCGATAATTTGCGCAGCTGGGATGGGAACTCGCCTTGGCGATTATACAAAAAATTTGCCTAAGTGTATGCTAAAATTTAAAGGAAAGTCTTTATTAGAAAGACAGATAGAAACTTTAAAATCTTCTGGGATTAAAGATATAAGTATTGTTAGAGGTTATAAACCTGAAAAAATAAATGTCTCTGGGGTAAAATACTACAACAATCCTGATTTTGCAGAGACAAATATGGTTGTGTCTTTAATGGCTGCTGAAAAAGAATTGTCTGGAAACCAGCATTTTCTTGTTTGTTATTCGGATATACTTTATGAAAAAAGATTGATTGAATATTTAAAACAAAGTTATGCAGATGTATCTGTTCTTGTAGATGATGATTGGATTCCTTATTGGAAATCAAGATTAGATAATTGGAAATCAGATATTGAAAGTTTAACATATAATTCCAGTAATAAAATAATTGATATAGGAAATCCAGAATGTGGTTTAGATGAAGCAAAATCAAGATATATTGGTTTGTTAAAATTTAATGAAAATGGTATAAGCGCATTTAAAAAATTATTTTATGAAAATAAAGAGGAGTATTGGTATTCTACCCAACCTTGGTTAAGGTCTAAGTCTTTTAAACAAGCTTATATGACTTGCATGTTACAAGAGATGATTAATAAAGGAGTCGATGTAAGAGCAGTACATACAAAAAGAGGGTGGCTTGAATTTGATACAATAGAAGATGTAAAAAAAGCTAATAGATGGATAAAAACAGGAGATATTAAACATTTTATAAATCTTGATCAATAATGGAATTTTCAAAAGAGTTAGGAAAAAACAAAAAATGTTAACACTAATAACCCAAAGGGATGTTCATGATGAAAAACTTGGAAGAATTGATGTTCTAGAACAGAATTATGTTGATTATTATGAAAGATTAGGTTTAAACTTGATTCCAGTTCCAAATAATACAAAAAATATTGATAGACTTTTTAGCTTATCTCCTTCTTTGATAATTCTTTCTGGAGGAAATGATGTTTCTCCAATTATGTATGGAGGAGGAGAATTACTAAATTCATCAACATCCAACAAGAGAGATCAGCTTGAAGAAAAGATTTTGGGATTTGCTATTAAAAATAAGATACCTATTTTAGGAGAGTGCAGGGGTATGCAGTTTCTTAATGTTTATTTCAAAGGCAATTTAATAAAAGACATCAAAAAAAGATATAATACAAACCATGTTGTTGCAACACATCAAATTGAAATAACTGATAAGAATTTTGTTGATTTATTTGAAAAAGAGAGTATGTTTGTTAATTCTTATCATAATCAAGGATTTTCAGAAAATGAATTGTCTCCTAAATTGAAGATGTTTGCAAAAACCAATGAAGGTATTATTGAAGGATTGTATCACCCTTCATTACCTATTTTAGGAATAATGTGGCATCCTGAAAGAGGTAATTGCAGCTATGGTTTAAATGAGAAATTAATAACATCTTTTTTAAACAACCCTTTGGTATTCACATAAATCTTATTCTGAATTTTATTTTCATATTTTCATAAATCATTTCAGAAACTTCTTTTACAATCCAAACTATTTTTACCATTGGCCTGCCAATTAATGGAATCATATACATTCCTCTTAAAATTTTTAAACTTATTTTTCTAAGACCATGATAATTATTTTTTATCATATTTAATGAAAGATTTCTTCTTGTAAAAAAATATTCTACCCATAAAGGTTCATATTTTGATATTTTTTCATAAGCAAATATTTCAATTATGTCTGAAAAAAAAAATTGCACAAAATTTATTTCAGCGGTTGATAACTCATTTTTCCAGTTTTCATTTACGAATTTTGGACTTGGGATATTTGATTTTCCAGAAGGTGAGGCAACTGTAGGATGATCCATACCATAAAAAGGTTTTCCTAAAAAAGTTGCTGAATCTAAAGAAGAATGTTTTTTAATGTCAAGCCAATCAATCAAAACCTCCTTTACTTTTTTATAATTAACATGAAGTGTTTCGTGTTTTATTGCTATTATATCTTTGTTCTTTTTTCTTATCTTTTTATACAAATCCATAACATTCCTCAAATACAACACAGAGGCTAAAAGCATTTTCATCCTTTTTCCAGAAAGGAAGCTTGCTCTTGGATCTCTTATAAGAAACATCATTTTTTGCTTAGGAAAGCTTTCTGCCAAATCTAAAAAAACATCTGGCCAATGAGAATGTGCAAAAATGTATCTTACTTTTTTTATGTCTTTTTTAGAATGTTTCGCATATGCATAATGCACCCCAATAAAAACTGTTTTGTGGCTTATTCCAAATTCATTTAAGTATTCTTTAAGATATTTAGCAAATTTCTCTTTTGGGATTTTTTTTTCTAAGTCATAATTGCCTATATAAATGTTAATTCTCTCTTTTATTCTCTGGTAATTTAAGTTAACAATATTTTCAAAATTTTTTCCCCCACTCTCTTCTTTTCTTAAATAATAAAATACAATAGTCACAATCTCAGGATGCCCATCTAAAAGCCCTTGCATAAATATACTGCTTGCTCTCCCAAATGGGATCATATTAATTAACTTTATTTTATCTGGATGAAAATTATAAAATTCCATTTTATTAAAACATCTAAATTGATTTATAAAGATTGTTGGGATTATATCTAATTATTGAAATTCTTTTTATAAAACATTAATCCAAAAAGATAGATAAATTGACTTATTATTGTTGCAATTCCTGCTCCATAAACAGCCATTAGATAACCATACTTAATAAAACTGCTTATAAGGATATAATTAAGAACTATGTTTATTATGGTGGAGAATATCAACATTTTTGCTATAATTATTGGTTTTCTTCTTGAAATAAAATAAATATTGTACAAACTTATCAACGGCAGTATGGCTAATAGAGGAGATAAAAACCTTAACATTCCTATAGAAAGCACATAATTTTTACCATAAGCTATATTTATTCCTATTGGTGCAAATATCAGAGTTATTAAAAACATGCAGATACCCAGTATAAAAAAAATTTTTATAGACCTTCTCATTCCTTTAATTATTTTTTTATCATCTAACCTGCTAAAAATAGGCAATAAAACTGAACTAAAACCTATTAATGCGGATAAGGCACTTATAAGTCCAAATGCGGCAGAATAATAGCCAATATATTCTGCTTCAACAAATCTTCCTAACATTACTTTATCAATAAGGCTAAAAAAGATTCCTGAAAAAACTAATACAGAAGTTATCAATAAAAATTGATTTATCTTATCTTTCTTATTTTTATTTAGTTTTTCTTTTTCCGTTCTTATAAAGTCTATCTTTTTTATTTTTGATAGAATAAATAGAGAGCTTATTAAATAGGAAAATGCCAACATCAATATTACATAAAATAATACCTCCTCATTAGATAGGGAATATTTCAATGACAATAAAATCGCCAGGGGAACTAAGATTATTCTTGAAAATTGAAATATTATTTCTTTTTGGGCAACAGTTTTAAAATCATTTGTAGACTGAAAGATAAAACCCAAAAAATTTCCTAGTTCAAAAAATAAAATATAAAATATTCCTGCAATCAAAGCCAAAAATAATGGTTTCTGATAGTAAACATCAGAAATAAATTTTGTAGAAAACAATAAAGTCAATAAGGCTACTATAAGAAATATAATTTTTATCTTTAATAGATATGAAGCATAAGCTTTGGCTTTTGATTTATTATTCTTTCCAAGTTCTTTTGAAACGAATGTTACAAATGTCTCCCCTATACCTATGTTAGAAAAACTGGTAAATAGCATTATAGTTGATAAAGCCAAACTGTATAATCCAAACAATTCTGGCATCAGTAATCTTGCAAGTATTATTGTAAAAATTAATGCTCCTATTTTTGCAACAACTGAACCTGTTGTTTGATATATTGTGTTTTTGAGAACTATACCGGTATTACCACTAAAATCCCTTTTTTTTATCCTTTCTATTATATCTTTAAAGATATTTTTTTCCTCTTTTAAACCTTTTTTTATATTCATTATATTTTTAATTCTTTTTTGTTTTTATTCTTTATGTAAACCATAATTTGTGAAGTTTTTTTATAAAATGGCTCTTTTCTATGATAAAGATCTATATAATCAAGAGTCATATGAATAAATATTCCTATTAAAATAAAGATAAATATTTTATTAACAAAAGATAATATTAAAAGAATGCTCCAGAATTCCACTCCATGAAATAAAAATATTGGCTGCTTTAATTCTTCTTTTTGTTCTTTTGATAATTTACGATATTCTTTTCCTCTTTTTATAAAATCATTAAATGAATTTTTTAAATTAACATCTTTTTTCTTGTACAAATAAAATAAATAATGATCAAAATCTATTAAAAATGAAGAAAGAAAAATAATTGATGCTTCTAGAATAGTTATGGGAAATATTAAAAATAGAAATATAGAAATTATAAATCCAATGAATATATGATGTTTTGGAAGCATTTCTTTTTTATATTTTATTGATTATCTTTTAATATATTCTTTACTATTTCAGAGAAAGCAGGTCTTGTTACTAATATACCAACGCTCACTCCTATAATTGTAGTTAATGCAAATCCTTTCAATAATCCTGCTCCTGCCCAGAATAGAGGAAGCATCGCTGCAATTATTGTTAAAAAAGCTCCGATTATAATGAATAAAGCATTTTTTATCCTCTCTTTCAATGATCCTCTTTTACCAGTTGCTTCACTCAATATAACAATCTGATCATTAACACCTGTTCCCATACCTGCAATAATTCCTGCTATACTTGGGGCATCTAAATTCCAGTTTATTAAAGCAGCTATTCCAAGAGTTATTATAGCTTCTGAAAACATAGTTAAAATAACTGCTAAGGTTATTTTTATTTTTCTATAAATAATAAATATTATTACTGAAATAGAAAAGAAAACAATAAATCCAAATATAATTAAATTTTTAGCAAATTCTCTTCCCAAAACAGGAGAAATGCTGTCTATTTTTATTATCTCTAATTTGTAAGGCAAGCTTCCTGTTATTAAAATAGTTTGCAGGTGTTTCATACTACTTTCTGCATTACTATAAGCTTCTTCTCTTGTAGCACCAGTTCCTGAACCAGAAATTGATATTTGTGTAGTACTAGAACCCTTCAAATCCCTTCCAATAAATAATGAGTCAACTAGAACATCATCTATATATAAATCCAATTTTTGACTCAGATATTGCGGATTTTGTGTATCTATGGTTAGGTTAGATGTAACCTCTGCATGCCTTTCTGCTGCTCTTTCACTTAAAGAAATAGCAAACTGGAAATTACAAAGTTCTCCATCTTGGTAAGTATCACATGTATAAATTCCTGATTGCTGCCCGGTTCTTGCAACATAAGTTATATCTTCACTTCCTCCCTTAAAAATAGTTTCATTTCCTATTTTTGCTTCAAATTTACCCTGGCTTGCCAATAATTGCTGCAAATCTTTTGAAGTTGCTCCTGCAGCTTCTATGAGCATAAAATTATTTCCAGATAAATCTGTAACAGTCTTTATCGATATATCTGCTATACCAAATTCATTTAATCTATTATTAGTTATTGAAATAAGATCCTGCAATTCTTCATATGATAAATCTTTTTCTTCTGCTCTCACTAGAGCTCTTGCTCCTCCTGATAAATCAAGACCTGTTTTTATTTTTGTTTTTGGTATATTTGAAACTGTAATCTCAGGAATGCTTTCAGCTAAAAATATAAATTGAGAATCTTTTGTTGCTATAGTTAATCGTGTTTTATTGTCATTTGAGGGAAATATAGAATTGATTACACTTGTATAATCCTCTAAATTATCAATTTTTTCTCCATTAACTGAAGTTATAATCATTTCTTGTCTTAAACCTGCATTAAATGCAGTTGAGTTCGGTTCTATATTTTTTATTATTATCCCCTTATCAAAATTAGGGGAGATAAATAATAATGATAACATTAATACAATAATTAATAACCAAATTCTCCAGGAAATTTTCATATTTTTTTCCTCTCACAATACCATTTAATTATACTTGCATTTGTAAGCCAAGTATTTATTATATCAGCAAATAATCCGATAACTAATATAATAAAAATTTGTCTGAAAGAATCTGGTATACCTGAATTAAAAAAGAAAATAGGGATGACTGCTATTAGAGCAGTTAGAGTCATTAATATTCCAGTTTTAAATGCTCCATAAATTCTTTGATTTAACTCTATATCCCTATTTTTTAAAGCTCTTGTTGTAAGAAGTATATCTGTATCAACTGAATAACCTATAAGCATTAAAAAAGCGGCTATACCTGCTGCTGATAATTTCATTCCTAAAAGATTTATCATGGCTAAAGACATAATAATATCCGCAAAACATGCTAGAATGACTGCAATACTTGGAATAAAAGTTCTAAATAAGAAAAACACAACTATGGACATTAGAATGAAGGATATTATTAATGCTATAATAAGCTGCTTGTAAAAATTTCCACTTAACGATGAACCAGTAAATTCAATATTAGAATTAGTTTGATCTAATTTATATCCTAATAATCTTTCTATTGTTGGAGTTATATCTTCTGGTTTTAATGGTGTTTCAATTATAACAGAGTTTACTTGACCTGATTGTAAGTCAGTCAATTTTCTCACTGAAGAATCAGGAAATTCTGCTTTAAGTTGGGATTCAAAATCAGTGCTAATCTCTCCAGAAATAGTTATTGAAGTTCCACCTGTGAGACTTATATCTTTTTTAACAAATTCTCCTGTAACAGAATAAAAATATCCTAAATATCCTAAAGATAATAATAAAAGAATTAATGGAATAAACAATAATAATTTATAATTTTTATCATACCATTTTTCAAAATTTTCTTTAAAATTTTTGTTTTTTTGAGTAATTTCTTTATTATTATCCATCTATAAATCGTGTTTTAGGCATTTAAAAGCTTTTGTTTTTTGTTAAAAAAGTTTGAATGAAAGTTAAATGCGCGGGCCGAGATTCGAACTCGGGTCAACTGCTTGGAAGGCAGTGATTCTACCACTGAACTACCCACGCTTAATTTTAATAACCGCAAGATATTTTTAAACCTTATTAATAAACTTAGAATTTTTAATTTATCACCTTTAAAGCTCTTCCTTGCTTTTTACGTGACTTATTATCACATTGTACTGAAAATTCTTTAAAACATTCTTTTGAGCAACAATGCATGAATTTATGCTGGCATTCATGACATGCTATAAATAATTCATCACATTTTAAATTTCTACAATTCATATATAAATCGCAAGGACATCCGCATAATTTGCATTTTGATATTGGTTCATCTCCTTTATTTATAGGGGTTACTAATCTCTTGTCAAAAACAAATAACTTTCCTTCCCAGTAACTATTTGGATATTTTTTTCCAAAATTTATTATTCCATCTTTTATATGATATACATTATTAAAACCATTTTCTTTCAGATAAGCTGAGGCCTTTTCACATCTTACCCCTCCGGTACAATACATAACAATTTTTTTATCTTTTTTATTTTCTAATTGATTAATCTTTTTAGGAAATTCTCTAAATGTCTTTAGGTTCAAATGAATAGCATTCTTGAATTTTCCAACTTTATATTCATAATAATTTCTTGCATCAAGCATTACAAAATCTTCTTTATTTTTATACATTTCATAAAGTTTTTCTGGAGTAATATATTCGCCTTTATTAACAAGATTAACTTTTTTACCTAATGCTACTATCTCATCTCTTATTCTTATATTCATTTTTGTAAAGGGATGCATTTTTCCTATGTCTTCCTTGAAAATAATATCAAAAAATCTATAATCAGAAGTTAACTCTTTTTTATATAACTCAATTTGTTCTTTTGTTCCAGATACAGAACCATTTATTCCTTCTTTTCCAATTAAGATTCTTCCTAATAATCCATTCTCCATACAAAACTTTAAATGTTTTTTTGAAAAACTATAAGGATTTTTTATTTCTACATATTTGTAAAACAACAAAATATGTATATCTTCATTTTTATCATTTAAATTGCTTATACTTTTCATATATTTAATTGAATTAATGCATTTTTAAGTTTTTTTATATATAAAATTAAACGCCCTCGGCAGGATTTGAACCTGCGACCTTTGGGTTAGGACCCCACTGCTCTATCCAACTGAGCTACGAGAGCATACTTAATGATATATTATTAATATTATAATAGATTCAGAAATTTTATATTTAAATAACTTTAAGTTATTTTCTAATCAATCATTAAAACTAAACCAAATTTCAAAAGAACAAATAAAGTCTATTTCTGTTTATATGATTGACCCAAAAGTAAAAAACCCTTTGTCCGAGAACTATTATAACAGTTATTATAATACTAATTGTGCAGATATTAAGGATAAAGCAGAACTCCTTAAAACTATAGCTATTGTTTAACTATTTATACAATGCAGAGGGAAGGATTCGAACCCTCGAAGGCACTAAGCCACAGGATCTTGAGTCCTGCGCATTTGACCACTTTGCTACCTCTGCAAAAATATCTTAAAAATCAAGTATTTGACCCTATAAAAAGTTTTATAAACCCTTCTTTTTAATTATATTAAGGACGGCCATAGTAGTCAGGACACACCTGTTCCCATTCCGAACACAGATAGTTAAGCTGGCTACGCTACTGCGTTAGTTTCCGAAAGGAAGTAAAACAGTAGTGCTGTCGATTTTAAAAATAAATCATAAGAGATAGATATCGCTAGGAGATCAAAATTATAATACCTATTCGCTGTATGAGTTGTGGGAAGCCTATTGGCCACTTATGGGAAGAATTTAAAAAAAGAACTGAAAATAGTTCTCAAGATGCAAAAGAAGTTCTTGATTCACTTGGACTTGAAAGATACTGCTGCAGAGCGATATTTTTAGGACAAGTTGATACACTTGAATTGGTTAACAAATTCAAGAAATTCTAGATTAATAAAAGGGTAATTTTTCTGATCTATTATCTATTTTTTTCTCTTATAATAAACAAATGCATAGATTATTATTAATAAAAACAGGATAATTAATACTATTCCTATACTCCTAGTAGTTGTATTCGTTCCAATGGCTGCTCCAGTTATACTACTAAAAAATCCTTTTTCTGTTTTTTCATCCAAATTTTCATTTTCCTCTATTAATCCTAAGTTTTCTTGTTGTTGTGCATCTTCATTTTCGCTTGTTTTTGAGGAGGATTTATTTACATTATAATTAACTTTTATTAGACTAGCATTTGTACTGCCCCCATTACCAGAAGAACTACCACTTTCTATTAATGCTAATTCTTCTTCTGTAGGCGGAGATAATATTTTCAAATTTCTTTTTGCTGATGGATAGGTGTTATTAATTATATCTATACATTTTATTTCCCAAATATAAGAACCTGGATTTAAAGTATTTGATATTTCTTTTGTGTTATTAGGAGGGTCATTTATCACTTTACTTACTTCTAAATCATTCATTATTAGACTACATTCAGTTATTGAAAAGGGATTTATATTTTCTGAGAGATTGAACTTGAATAAAATTGCCTGAGTTCCGGTTGTAATAAAATTATCTTCAGGTGTTAGAAGAATCACATCAAATGAAGTGCTGTTTGTTGAATTATCTTGAGGTGAACTTGAATCAAAAACTCCTAAAAATCTTTTTTCTGATTCTATTAATTCTGGACTATTTCTAAGAGTACATTCTATGTTCCACGAATGTGAACCTTTTTTTACCAGATAATAAAGTCTATTTTTTCCACTTTTTATTAAACTTGTACTTGTTATTACTTTTTTGTTGTCTATTAAAACAGAGCAGTTTTTTATTTGTTGAGGAAGTGTAACCTGGAAAATGAATTCTATTATCTTCTCTTCTTCACTTGAATATAAATCCGATGGAAAAAATAGAGTTATTTCTGGAAAAATTTGTTCTTGTTCTTGAGATTCTTCGAACGGGATGCATGAATTTTGGCAGGAATTTGGAGATTCAGGACAAAAAACATTATTAGATATTTCTTTAACACATATTTGACAGGTGGATTTATCACATAAAAAGTCATTCATATTAGGATTACATTTAGAAAATTCAATTAACTGATTTTTTTCCAAGCAATATAAAGTTGGAATTCCAAAAGCATAAACAAAAGATATTGATAAAATTATTGAAAATAAAACAATAAGAGCTATTTTTGCATTTTTTGAATCTTTTTTGTATGACCCTTTCATATTGCTTTATGTTTGACTTAATCCTTATAAACAATTTCGTTCTATAAGATATGTTTTTATATTTCATAGATTCAATTCTATATGTACCAATGACTATTATATCATAACTACTCTTTAAATTTCTTCATTTTATACTTGGTTATATAACCACAATTTTTACATTTTATTATTTTTAGTTGGTTTTTTATCCTTATTTCACTATTATTTTTATCAAAATAACTTAAACATTTTTTACAGAATTTTTTTCTTAAATCACCAAGTTTAATATTTTTTGACATTGCTAGTCTTTTTGTTTTCTTTATTTCTTTTGGAGTTGGATTTTTTGAAAATAAATTCTTTATATTTCCCTCTATTTCTTTTTTAGATGATCTTTTTGTATTGACCATATCAATATATTCAATTAAACAAAGTATATAAAAAGTGTTTTATCTTTTTAATTTTAGATGGAAATAAACTTTTTATAAAAGTTATATGAAAATCTTTTGATTTTCAATTATTTAAATTCAAAGAATTTAAACATAATCAAAACCTAAACTTATAATGGAAAGAAAAATAAATACTAAAAAAGAGAAAATAATAGAATTAAGTGATGTATACAAATATTATGATATGGGTCATGAAGTTGTTAAAGCTGTTGATGGCATTGATATAACAATAAATAAGGGAGACTTTGTTGCAATAGTCGGACCTAGCGGCTCTGGAAAATCAACTGCTATGAATCTTATTGGTGCATTGGATATTGCAACAAAAGGAGATATATTTTTAGATAATATTAATATAAAACAATTAGATGAATCACATCTTTCTCAAATTAGAGGTAAAAAAATAGGTTTTATTTTTCAAGCTTTTAATCTTATACCTACATTGACTGCTTTAGAGAATGTCATGCTGCCAATGGTTTTTCAGAGAATACCATTATATGAAAGGCAGAAGAAGGCAGAAGAACTTTTGATAGGTATTGGTTTAGAACATAGAATGAATCATTTACCAAAAGAACTTTCTGGAGGAGAAAAACAAAGAGTTGCTGTTGCAAGAGCTCTTGCAAATGATCCTGATGTAATTTTAGCGGATGAACCAACTGGAAATTTAGATACTAAAAGAGGGAAGGAAATTGCAGACATGTTTGAAAGGTTAAGTAAAGAAGGAAGAACTATTATTCTCGTAACTCACGATATGAATGTTGCAAGACATGCGGATAGGATATATCAATTAAAAGACGGAAAGATTATCAATAAATAATTCATTTTATATATTAAATATGTTTAAAGATTTTTTTTTATTAGCTATAAATAACTTAAGAAGAAGAAAACTTAGAAGCTGGCTTACTATGATAGGTATTTTTATAGGTATAACTGCAGTAGTTTCTCTTATCAGTTTAGGACAAGGACTTCAAACTGCAATAACAGGACAGTTTTCAACACTTTCTATAAATACTTTAACAATACAGAATGCTGGAACAGGATTTGGACCTCCTGGAAGCACTGTTGTTGAAAAACTTAATCAAAATGATGTAGAGGTGATTGAAAAAGTAAATGGAGTCAAAATAGTTGTTCCAAGGATTGTGAAAGTTGTTAGAGTTGATTACAATAATGCTGCGAGCTTTAAGTATGTTGCAGATATTCCTAAAGAAAATGATAAAAGAGAGATGATTTATGATTCACTTAATCTAGATGCAGAAAAGGGAAGATTATTAGAGGGCAATGATTATGGAAAAGTTGTTTTGGGTTCAAATATAGCTGAAGGCAATCAGTTTGAGAAAAAAATTGAAGTAGGAAAAAGTATTATTATCCAAGGAGAAGAATTTGAAGTTATAGGAATTTTAGAAAAAGCCAGCAACTTTCAAATAAATGATGCAATTCTAATGTTAAATGATGATTTGGAAGAATTATTGGGTTTAGAAAATGAGATTGATTTAATAATTGCAAGAATTTCGGATAATGAAGATCCAGAAGAGATTGCATTAAGAATAGAGAAGGCATTAAGAAAAGATAGAAATCTGGAGGAAGGAAAAGAAGATTTTTCAGTTGAAACCCCTCTTCAGGCAATTTCTACAGTTAACCAAGTTCTTTCAATAATACAAATAGTAGTTGTTGGCATTGCTCTTATATCAATAATAGTCGGCGGGATAGGAGTCGCAAATACAATGTATACTTCTGTTCTTGAAAGAAAAAAGGAAATAGGCACTATGAAAGCAATAGGCGCTAAAAATTCTGATATATTATGGATATTCTTAATTGAATCTGGAATGCTTGGTTTTATTGGCGGGTTAATAGGAGTTATCTTAGGGGCATCTAGTGCAATTGGGCTTAGTTCTGTTGCAAATAATTATTTTGGATCTGAAATTATAACCGTAAATTTATCAATTATTTTAATTATTTCAGTTTTAGTTTTCTCATTTTTATTAGGAGTTTTATTTGGTGCAATTCCTAGTTATCAAGCAAGTAAATTAAGACCTATTGAGGCTTTAAGAGAATGATAGAAGAATATTTTAAGATAGCATTTAGAAGCATAAACCAAAGAAGAATAAGAAGTTTGCTTACCGTATTAGGAATATTTTTGGGAATAGTAACTATCTTTGTTCTTCTTAGTTTATCTTTAGGTTTAAGAGAATATGTAAATGAACAATTTGAAAATTTAGGTTCTGATAAATTTTTTATACAACCAAAAGGACAAACTGGGGGACCTGGTTCAACTGGTGGAGCTGTAGAATTAACAACTGAAGATTTAGAGGTTGTAAGAGATGTTAATGGAGTTGATTTAGCAACTTACTTTAATATAGGCAACACAAAAATAGAATTTAGAGATCAAACCAGATATTATTTAACTATTGGTATACCTACTGAAAACCCTAGAGAAATTGATATTATATTTGAGGCAAGCGGTATTGAAATTGAAGAAGGAAGAATGATAAGAGATAATGATAACAAAAAAGTTTTAGTTGGTTATAATTACAAATACAGAAACTTATTTGATAAACCAGTTAAACCTGGAAATACAATAAAATTAAATGATATTGAATTTGAGGTTATAGGTGTTTTAGAAGCTATCGGAAATCCTAGCGATGATCAACAAGTTTATATAAAAATAGATGATTTTAGAGAACTTTTTGATTCCGGTGAAAAAGTTGATTTTATATGGGCGCAGGTAAAAAAAGGAGAGAATTTAACAGAGATTGCGGAAGAAGCTGAACGAGACCTCATGAGACATAGAGATGTTGATGAAAAAACTTTAGACTTTACAATTCAAACCCCAGAAGAACTCCTTGAAATATTTGGGACTGTACTAAATGGTATCACTGGGTTTTTAGTTATTATTGGCCTTATATCTGCAATTGTTGGAGGCATTGGTATTGCAAATACCATGTATACCTCTGTTCTTGAAAGACAAAAAGAAATTGGAACAATGAAAGCTATTGGAGCTAAAAATTCTGATATTTTATGGATATTTGTTATTGAAGCAGGAATATTAGGTTTGGTTGGGGGAGTATTTGGAGTTTTTTTTGGTATAATCATGGCTAAATCTATAGAATATATAATAACATTTTATGTTGGATTAAATCTATTAAGAGCTTCACTTAATCCTTTATTAATAATCGGGTGCATAGCCTTTGGATTTATAATTGGATCAATTTCGGGATTAATACCAAGTTATCAGGCAAGTAAATTAAAACCTGTTGATACATTAAGATATGAATAAAATAATTTTTTTATGTCCATAAATCTAAAACCCTATTCTTTAGAATAGAATGGTATCTCTTGAGTTTTAGATTTTGGATCACAAGAAAATCCTTAGGATTTTCTGTGCAGAAAAAACCATAAAAGTTTTTTCTTGCATCCCAAAAACCACAAATACACGAAAGGTTTTTCTGATTTTATTAGAGAGTAAAAACTTTATAAATAAACAAATACTTTTAATTTAGTAAAAAATGAAAATGAAAAATTATTTATTGATAATATGTTTTATTTTTTTATTGATTAATGTAGTTAATGCTCAAAATATTGATCAGGCTAGACAGCAGAGAATTGATTTTGGTTATGTATTAAGTGTAAAAGATATATCTACTGAACCAGGTTATCTTATTCCTGGAAGTCCTGGAAAATTAAAAATAGTTTTTGAGAATCAAGCAGATTTTCCATTATATGATTTAAGAGTTGAGGTTAATCTTTCTGATCAGATATTATTTTTGAATGATATTTCAACCAAGAAAATACATACTCTAAAAGCTGGAGAAACAGTAGAAATTGTATATGATATAATTGCCCTCCGTGATACAGAAGAAGGGGTTTATGATTCTGAGTTGAGTTTTGTTTACCTTAATCATGTTGGAACTGAAAGACAGGAAAATAATAATTTTGGTTTAGCTGTAAAAGCTGTTCCTAAAATTTTTGCTCAAATTGAAGAAACTGAATTAACCACAAGGAATAGTATGGGTATAACCACAATAAGATTTGTAAATAATAATGTTGGAGATATAAAGTTTTTAACAGTTGAATTATTAGAATCTGCTGATTATGATATACTCTCACCTAGTATAGAATATATAGGGGATTTGGATTCTGATGATTTTGATTCAGTTGACTTTAAATTAAGATTGACAACTAATGAAGATCAGATAAATCTTCCGGTAATGGTTAATTATAAAGATGCATTAAATGAAGAATATTCGCAGGAATTAGATTTGGATCTTGATCTTAGAAATACTCAAGCCACTAATCAAAACAAATTGTTAGGATGGCAAACAATATTGATTGTTATTATAGTTATTATAGGTGTTTTTTATTTTTATAGAAGGCATAAGATTAAAAAATCAAGACATTTAAGACATTAAACCCACAATAATATTTATAAACTATATTTCTTATATATCTCCGTTTTAAAAAAGTTGATTAAAAAAGAAAATATGAAAAAATGTATTTATTGCAAAGGAAATATTTCGGATGAAAGTGTTATAGATTTCTGTGAAAGATGCGGAAAAGGTGTTTTTGGGGATAAGATGTATGGGGCAATATTAGGAAATATGCAGGAAGCTAAGCAAAGAGGCGATTTAGAGCAAAGTAGTTTTAGAAACAGATAAAGAAAACCTTTTTAAAGGATATATTTCTATGGATTTTAATATATAATATATTAGTGGATAATCACTATTTGATTATCTTAAATGACACACCACACTAATGAATATGATTTTACTTATTCTTAGATGGTTATAAACTTTTAGAAAAAGTTTAATTAAATTGATGTAAAAAACAAAAATGATAAAAAGAAAAACTCTTAAAACACGCGGAAAAATCAAATTTAGTAATTACTTTCAAAAATTTAACCAGGGAGACAGGGTTGCTGTTATAAGAGAGCATTCTTTAAATCCTAAATTTCCAAAACAACTACAGGGAAGAACAGGGGTAGTTGAAAACAAGAGAGGAAGTTTTTATATTGTTAGGATAAAAGATTTAAATAAAGAAAAAAACTATATAATTCACCCAGTACACCTGAAGAAAATAAGATGATACATGATAGAATACCCTTACCTATGAATGAAGTAGAAGATATACTTGAAAAGCTTCCTGAAACTGAAAAAAAAGAAAAAACAAGAGTTTTTTTAAAAAAATTTATCATTGCTAGTAATAGCCAATCAAAAAAAATAAAATCAGAACTAGAAAAACTTGACTTGATAAAATTAAAAGAAGAGCATATAATAAAAATAATAGATATTTTCCCGCAAGACGCTTCAGATCTTAATAAAATATTTACAGATGTGAGTTTGAACGAGGATGAAACAAATAAAATACTGGAGATTGTTAAAAATTCCAAATAGTAAAAATGTCAGAGAAAGAAGAATATGCAATAGTCCTAGATTACCTGCCTTATGGTTATCCACTAGAAAAGAAAATGATGCCGATAGCCCAGGCTATAGGAATAAATAATTTCACATTACTTCAATTGATACCAAGAAAAGGTATGAAGCTTGATATAAACGAAAAAGTTTATATCGGAGAGGGCAAGAGAGACAAGATTTATTATATCTTGGGAAAACTCCCTGAAAATAAATTAACTGAAACTGCTAAAACTCAGTTAATGGACTTTACAATTAAGGAAGTAAATGAAAACGAAGAAAAATATATTAAATTCTTTAATAGTGCTGAACCAATAAACACAAGGCTTCATCAATTAGAATTATTGCCTGGCTTTGGAAAGAAGCATACTGAGGCTATACTAGAAGAAAGAAACAAAAAGGAATTTGAATCCTTAGACGATCTAAAAAATCGTGTTTCAAATCTTCCAGATCCAAGAAAAGCAATTGAGAAAAGGCTTGTTGTGGAAATAATGGGAAAAGAAAGATATCTTTTGTTCATAAGATAAAACTAAACCAAGATTTAAGATGAAATCAGAAATTAAAAACACAATGAAAGAAAAACAAATACAAGGAAAAGATCCAAGAGAAACTAAAAAGGAAATGTATTCTTTAATTAGAATTCTACAAACAGATATACCTGGAAATAAAAATTTAATTGTAGGTTTAACTTATATAAAAGGAGTTTCATGGAGTATTTCTAACGCTACATGCAGACTTTTGAATCTTGACAAAGATAAAAAGATTCTTAATTTGACTGAACAAGAAATTGAGAAAATAACAAATTTCTTAAAAGGAGACAATTCAAGTTTACCTAATTTTTTATTAAACAGAAGAAAAGACTTTGAGAGTGGAGAAGACAGTCATTTAATAGGATCAGATCTTGATGTAAAGAAAGAATTTGACATAAGAAGATTGAAAAAAATAAGATCTTACAGAGGATCAAGACATGCATTTGGTCAGCCAACAAGAGGGCAGAGAACAAAGAGCCATTTCAGAACTAGAAAAGGTAAAAAATCAGTCGGAGTGAAAAAGAAAAAGGTAGTTGAAACTGCTGCTACAACCCCAGCCAAGGGAGGGAAAAAGTAAAATGCCAAAAAGAAAAAGGAAAAAATATTCAAGGCCAAGGAAAGCTTTTGATAAGATAAGAATAGAAGAAGAAAATGTATTGAAAGAAAAATATGGCTTAAAGAATAAATTAGAAATATGGAAGGCAGATGCTAAAATTGCCAGAGTAAGAAATCTTGCAAAACAATTAATCACAAAATCAGATGAAGAGAAAGAATTATTCATTGAAAGATTAAATAAAAAGGGATTTAATGTACAAAAAATTTCTGATGCTTTAGCATTAAATAAGGAAGATTGGCTAAAAAGAAGACTACAAACAATAGTGTTTGCTAAAGAATTTTCAAATACCCCAAAACAAGCAAGGCAATTTATTGTTCATAAACATATACAAGTTGGAGGCAGAATTGTTAATATTCCTTCTTATCAAGTTTCTTTAGAAGAAGAAAATTTGATAGATATCAATATTAGTTTTAAACCAAAAGATGAAAAGAAATCTAAGATGGAAGAGATAAGAGATGAAATATTAGAACAAACTGAAGATGACAATTTAAAGGTAATTGAAGGGATTATAGAATAATAAATATGGCAACTAAAAATAAACAGATTATAGAAGATAAGATAGCAAAAGAAAATAAAGTTTCAGAAATAGAAGAAATACCTCAGGTTATAGAATTAAAAGAGGAAAAGAAATCTAAGGATAAAGAGAGAATTGCTATGCTTGATATTTATACTACTTTTAATAATACTATAATGAATTTAACTGATATGTCTGGAAAAACTATTACTAAATTCAGCGGTGGGCAATCAACAAAACAGAGCAGACTTAAAGCTAATCCTACTATTGCTATGTTTATTGCACAAAAGATTGCAGAAGAAGCAAAAGATAATGGAATAACTGCTTTTTATGTTAGAATAAGAGCAGCTACAGGCCAGAGTAATCCTGGACCTGGAGCACATACTGCAATAAAATCGTTGGTAAGAGCTGGCTTTAAAATGATAAGTATAACTGACACTACAAAGAGTGCAAGGGGCGGACCGAAGAAGAAAGGGGGTAGACGCGGGCGCCGTGTGTGATCAATTATTTTTTATATTATTATTTATGACTCCAAATAAATTAACTTTAGCATAACCTCCTTTCCTAAGAATTTTTTCTCCTACTCTTATTACTTCTGACATTTTTTTAATATGTGAAGATATAGTTGTTTGTTTGATATGTAATTCTTTTGATAATTCATCTATAGTTTTTGATTGTTTTGATAGAGAAGATATTATTAATTTCTTTGTCTCTCCATGTTTTCTGTGAAAATATTGTTTGTTTTGAAGTACAAATAAAAATTCTAAATTATCTTGTTTATAATCAATAGGCAGAGGTGAAATAGATTTATATAATTCCTTAAAACTCTGAGCTGAGAAACTAAATCCCCAGGAAGTAATATTGTGTTTCCATTTTCCATTAAAAGAAACATTTTTTCTTTCTCTAGTAGATAATTTGTTTAGTTTATAATAAATACTGATTAACCCATATAAATCTTCAACTAATTTTTTATTAGCTAATTCAATCTTTATTTTATCATCAACAGCTCCTTCATCAACAATTAAAGACTTTACTACTTCATCTGTTAATAGTTTATTTTCTTTAGCCAATAATTTAAATTTATCAGATAACACACATTCTTTAGATCTAAAATTATTTATATCTAAAATTTTAGATGCAATATATCCAATTGTGTAAGAGAAATATAATTGATTATCTTTTTCTAAAAAATTCATTGGAACTTCTCCAAAATTACTTAATCTCTTTTTGTGATATTCAGTTAAACTATTCTCATAAGAATAAAAATATGCTCCTCTTTTTGGTCTAAAACATCCATCAAACATTAAGTGAGAAGCAACATAAAATAAGTCTTTCGTATCAAAAGGAAGTTTAGGACTTCTAATAATAGCTCCATCTTCTTGATTTCCAAGAGTTTCTAAATTCTTTTCAATTTCTTCTCTCGAAATTCCTGCAAATTCACTTAGTTTCTCTAATTCTTTTATTGTAAATCTTATTTTCTTAGTAAAAAGTCTTTGGGCATGCCATTTTGGACAATTTATAATTTTATAAAAACAATTTTTAAATTTGTAACCAGTCTTTTCTTGAACAATAGAACAAAATTCTTTATGAAAATTAGGGTTTAAACTAACAAAAAGTTCTTGAGGTAATTGCCAGTAATGGATAAATAAATCATTTTCGAATTTTTTCACCTATTTTGTAGTTTATTTAATCTTATTTTATATTTAAACATTCCTCTAAACTTTTGCACTTCTCCTCGTAGAGCTTGTCCAAATTAATTCCATCTGTTTTGACCAAAAGGTTTATAAACTTAGGATATCCATAGATATCCTATGAGAAAGATAGAAATATTAAATAAAAAGATAAAATTGAGTGATGAAGTTGAGGTCTTCTATGAGAAGATTATAACTGCCTTTGGTAATAGCGCCAAACTGGATGCACCAAAGAAGTACATAGGTAAAAGAGCCTATATAATTATCCTCAAAAAGTAAAATGTCTATTCCAGTAATAGAAATTCCTAGAGAATTAAGGAAATCTCTAGAAGATTATAGAAGTATTTTTACTAAACCTCAATTCAAGCATTTTCAGAAATTAATTGCAGGTCTTATTGTCTCAGACAATAAGACTATTCAGGAAATCAATGATTGTTTTTCTGAAAATGATCAAAGTAGTTTGAACAGGTTTGTAAATTCTTCTGATTGGGATGATGATGAGTTGGAAAAAATAAGAATTAAGCAAATTAAGAAAATAAATATCTCTAAGGGAATTTTGATTATTGATCCTTCTCTCCTACATAAAACTGGAAAACATATGGAAAAAGCAAACTATCATTATAGCGGCATTACCAAGAAAAAAGAATGGGGGCATATGCTTGTTAATAGTTTTTTTACTGATGGAAATAATTCTTTTCCTATTAAATCAGATATTTACATTAGAAAAATAGATGCTGATGACTCTCATCCATTCAAAACAGTGAGGCAAATCAGCATCGAACAGCTTGAATTTGCAATTAAAAATAAAGTTCCTATCTGGCTAGTTATGTTTGATGCAGGAGTTTATGCAGATTTCGTTTTGCAAGAAATTAAATCTTATGGATTAAAATATATCGTTGGAATAAGAATTACTAATAATATAAGTGTAGATGAAGAAGAAAGAATTAATGTTGGAACCTATATGAAAAATATTTCAGAAAAAGATTTTAAAAAATCTGAAATTAAAGGAGAAAATTATTTCTTGCATACGCAAGAAATTTATAGCAGAAGTATAGGAAAAGAAAAACTTCTGATTTCATATAAAGAAAGTGATAAAGAAAATATAAAAATATACACAACTAATATTCTGAATAGCTCTGATGAAGAACTAATGAATCTCCTTCTGAAAAGATGGGATATTGAAGGTTTTCATCGAGATGCTAAACAACACTTGGGGTTGGAAGATTATCAAGTTCGCAAGTTTGGTGCGATACAGAAAGTCGTACGCGCTGTGCTTGTGGCCTATACTCAACTAGCCCTGAGTAAAAATCAGAAAATACTCAAGCCTCTTAAAAGAAGCTTGGAAACCATTGGAGAAGGATGTAGATTTTTTAGATTAATCGCCATCAAAGGATGGCGATGGGTTAAAAGAAAAGCAAGAAATATAGAAAAATTAAAGGAGATAATGAACTCTTTTGTGTTTGTTAAAAACGCAAAAGTTTAGTATAAAATTTCAAAACGAAAGAGTAAGTTTTAAAAACCCTCTTCTTTAATTATTATAATAAAACTTTAATATATTAAAAATGATAAAAATCAAAGATTATGACAAGAAAAAGGAAAAATTAATCTTTACAACAGACATGTCTCTTAGTCTTGCAAATGCAATAAGAAGAAGTGTTCTTGAAATACCAATAATGGCTATTGATGAAGTTGAGATAGTAAAAAATGATTCTGCTTTATATGATGAAATTATTTCACACAGACTTGGATTAATACCTATTAAAACAGATAAAGTAGCAAAGGAAATGAAGTTCAAATTAAAGGGAACAGGTCCTAAAACAGTTTATTCCAGCGATTTACATCCTTCTGTTGAAACAGAATATAAGATACCTATTGTAATACTTGATGATGAACAGGAATTAGAAATTGTATGTGATGCTAGACTTGGAAAAGGAATTGAACATATAAAATATTCTCCAGGATTACTTTACTATAAACACAATCTAGATCCAGATATAATTGATTTTGTTCAGGTTGATGACGAAGGAAAAATAACTTTTAATCAAGAAGAATTAGACAATTTAAATTTAAATGATAATTTAAAAAAGAAAATAAACCAGGCAAAAGAAGTAAATGAGCTAGAATTCACAATAGAATCCTGGAAACAAATAAGTGCAAAAGATATTTTCTTAAGAGCAATGGATGTTCTGGAAGAAAATTTAGACGATTTAGAGAAAGTGGTTAAGTAAACATATCTTATATTTATATTAAATGAAGAATAAAACTAAGAAATATTCTAAGAATAAAAAAACTCCTATTTCAATTATTTTGATAATTGTATGGATGTTCTTAATGGTTTTTAGAGGATTTGGTAAATTAATTAATATAAGAAAATTTGAATTAAATCAAATGTTATTTGGCAAAACTTTTGCTTTGATTAATTATTTTATGGATATTATGATTTTAATAGTTTTTATAATATTAATAACCTTATTTATGAAAAGAAGCAGAAATGCCTGGAAATATTTTATTTATTTAATGCTATTCTTAATATTAGGAGTTATTATTGGCAGTATATATGGATTAATTTATTCTGAAAAATTTGTTGATGTTGTTATTTCACAAAGAGGGATAAATTTTCCTCCACAATTTTTTATTTTTGCAATGATAATCGGATTAATAATTGTTATTTTATTTTATTCTTTATTGATATATTTAGTTTATAAAAACAGGAATTATTTTAAGAGATAAAAAATTACTTATAATATTAAATAATCAATTTAATTGAAATTCTATAAATTTTTATATGTAAAGTATTTAGTTTTTTCATAGAATTTCTATGTTGCGGAGATGCCAGAGTGGTCAAATGGAATACGTTAAGGCCGTATTGGCTTAGTGCCTTCAGGGGTTCGAATCCTCTTCTCCGCAGGGATATAGAAGAGAGCTGAATTAAAGGTTATTCTGTAGAATATAAAAGCTTAAAGGGGTTATTTTATTAATTTTTTTATCCCTTTGGGAAAGAGAGTTCTGATATAAAACCTTATAAGATGAAAAATAAAAGTTCATATATATCAATAACAATATTAATAATATTTTTTGTAGTTATTGCATCATCTTTTTCTAATTTTATATTAGCTGGTGGTGAGGGTTATGGTGACGGAGATAATGAATTTGGTTTAAATATTATAAGTATTGATGGTTTTAGACATTATTTTTATTTTTTTAATGGAAATTTAGTTACATATGAAGTTACTCCTGTAGAAGTTGATGATAAAAACACAAAGAATATCAGCATTATAAGTGCTGATGGATTTAATCATACATTTTATATTACTAATGGTATTATTAAAGATTATACAGTTGTTTCTTTCATTAACATTAGTGGCTCTAATGATAATGAATTTGATGAGAGTTTAAAGGAAGGATTAATTAGCTATTATAAATTAGATGAAACATCTGTAGAAGTACTCGATTCTGCAGGGTCTAATCATGGTATAAATTATGGTGCTACTAGAGGAGTTGAAGGCAAAATAGGAAATGCATTTGAGTTTAACGGTAATGGAAATTACGTTGATACTAAATTTGGTAATGGCCTTATTTATCCAGATGGTGTCTCTCTCCAATTATGGGTTAGGTCTACAGATTCTGATGATTCAGGATTAATTATCTCCCGAGGTGGAGGAGATGGGGCTACAGCAGAGTTTTTGGGAATAAATGCAGGTAGTGGACAGGGAATACCTTGCACAAATGTTTATGGTGTAAGTGATGTTGCTGTATGTGCTGATAAAACTATCAATGATAATGAATGGCATCATGTTGTAGGAACTTATGATAGCTCAGAGATTTCTATATATT
>Ga0209542_10000650_pt1 | contig 83351 bp, 97 predicted proteins | sample RifCSPhighO2_01_FD_184028 | JGI IMG/M metagenome (GOLD analysis project Ga0209542, IMG submission 184028) | Soil microbial communities from Rifle, Colorado - Rifle CSP2_plank highO2_0.1 (SPAdes) (version 2) | ecosystem: Environmental > Terrestrial > Deep subsurface > Rock core/Sediment ...
TAAAACATTCAGACACCACCTCTTGGCGTATAAATGGAAAAAGCTATGTTGCGTGGGTCTTTATTGCATGTGGAGTTGTGCTTTATAAAATAAGAAAAAGCAATTGCCACAAAGTAGGGTTAGTTTTCCTGAAAAAACAGAAAGGAAATGTTCTTGTTGTCGATAGACATTGCGCTTTTAGGCTTCTTGCGAAGAAAGCTGGCTTTCTTCTTCAGCTTTGCTGGTCGCACATCCTGCAGGATACAAAACAACTTGATGAAGAGTTTGGAGCTGAGGGAAAATATGTTCATAGAAGGCTAAAGGAAATTTATGCTTTAGCCAAAGGGCTAAACCATAAGGGAAATCAAGAAATGGTTGAGCAATTGAAAGCAGAAGTATTTCAACTGACTTTAAGGCGTTACAATCACAGTACAATAAGAAAATTTGTAAATAATCTATATTACCGAGATGGAAATGATTTGTTTAGGTTTGCAACTGACCCGGAAATTGACCCGACAAATAATATTAGTGAAAGAGAGTTAAGGGCATTGGTGGTAATAAGAAAAATAAGCAACGGCTCAAGAAGCGTTAGAGGAGCAAATACAACAGCAATGCTGTTGTCAATTATTCAGACTTTAAGGCTAAGGAAAGAAAATGTTCTTCAGGGATTGCAGACAATCCTGAAAAATCCTTCAGGATACTGAATCCTTACTATTAACCGTTAATTTTATAAATAACAATTTCAAAAATTCCGTTATGAAAGATAAATCTCATTCTTTCCTGGTGGACTGGACAGTTAATTTCATCAAAAACAAGGACATTATCTCCAAAAAGATTGAAAAGATTGAAAATGGCAAAGATGGCTTTGACCTTTATGTCAGATACAAGGACAGGGAGCAGTATTTCATAATTGCCGCAAATATTGCTGACATTGACGCAATCATCCAAAAATTAAACAGCAACTCTTATTTCAGCATTGTAACCCTGAACTCAAAAGAGAATTTTGATATTGTAATAAAAAACTGGAACAGGCTGATTGGCTTTAAGTTCCTCAACATAATATTTGTCAACCCTTTTTCAGGCATGGACAAGAAATGGATTGTTTTCCCGCATACGCATCACAAGGTATGCGACGAGTCTTCTTTGAAAAATGGCTTAAGGGCAATGTTTGAGGTGGTCGAGCCGATAGAAGAGCAGCAGTTGGTTGCAAAAATCACAGACTGAATAAAATAAGTTGTCCTGCAAACCCGGAGAACAGCGGGATGAGCAGGTTGTCATCAAGCTCATCCACCCAAGTTTCTACTATAGTTGCAACAACTGCCATTCCTAAGATAATGTATATGCTGTCAAGTATTATGAACCCCACAATCAGATTTGTTGCCATCTCTCCCAAAAATCCTGCCCATGTCTTGTTCCTGTAAATCAAGGTTGAGCCATATCTCTTTCCCACCAATGCAGCCACCATGTCGCCAAAAGTTGTCATGAGCAAAGCTGCCAAGGCAATCTTGTAGTCAAAGACAGCAAGCGATATTATTGTTGCTGATAAGAAATAAATGACGCCGTACATCCTGTGCTGCTCCTTCGCTCTTATAAACTGCGAGAAGAAGGGTATTTTCCATCCCAGTTCAAGCCTTAAATATTCAAGCATCAAAAAGATGATAAGCAATGCCACAAGGAAAAGCAAAGCGACTTGTTTTGCAAGCACTGCTGTGTAGCCTGCGCCTATGAAGCTGTCCTGTATAAGGAAATAAGCTGCAAGAACTATAAGAATTGTGATGTGGATTATCTTTCTTCCAATTTCATGAAACAAGCCCCATACCATGACTATAAACTATTTGGATTAGTATAAATAAGTTTCTAAATAGATATTAACCCTATCAAGCATATAAGATAAAATTAAATAGCTAATCGTATAAGCAATCAGCATGGTTAAGGTAAAACGAGGATGGCACAACCCTTCAAAATATCTTGAAGCGCCTGAAGAAGGCAAATGCCCGCATTGCAATAAGCATGTAAAATCCTTAAAAGACCACATGCATGATAAGCATAAAATGGAAAAACCTGTTAAGAAAAAATGAGTAGCAGTATTGCCGGATTATTCACACTTATTTTGTTTATTTCTTTATGCTTAAACAAATCTTAAGAATTTAAAGTACGGCTGCCGGGACTTGCGATGTGCAAACGTCGCTCGCTTGCAGCAATTCGAACCCGGGTAACAACCTTGGGAAGGTCGTGTCTTTTAGCGTTATTATACCGCTGGACCACAGCCGTATAAAAAATCGATAAAACATAATGTTTAAATATTTACTCCATTAAAAATTTTTGATAGGTGGTAAAAATAGCAGATGTGATGGTTCCATGCAAGAAATGCGACAACAAAGTGCCTTCTTCCTCATTGAAGCTTGACATTGACTTAAAGATGGTTGTCTGCCCGGACTGCATCAAGAACAAGAAAATACACAAGGAAATAGAAAAAGATGTGTTTCACAAGCAGGAGCCTGATGCAAACAGCACAGCTGTTGATGAAATATCATCCAGAGTAAGCCATAAATGCACTTCCTGCGGCTACAAGTTCAAGATTGATCCAGAAACAAATAAGCCAAAGAACTGCCCTTACTGCAACGCAAGGGTTATGGGCTTTTAATCCTCTCCCTTGGCTTTTGATTCGCTTTCTCCTTCAGAATATGAAGGCACAGCTGCCTTGCTTATGATTAAGATGTCTCCTACTGACTTGACAAGCTGGTGGGGCACAATAACGCCTTTTGCGCTTCCAAGAACCTTGTTCAGGAAAGAATTCTTTGTTGCCCTTACTCTCCATCCAAAAACCTTGTTTTGCGTCAAAATAGACTCTTCAACATCCCCAAAGTATTCTCCATTATCGGTAAAAACCTTCATGTCATATGTTTCGCTTATTTTTTTCATCTTCAGCATTTTGAATCACCTTTCAATATTTAAATAACCTATCGATTTAATATTTTTATCTACTGCCTAGTATTTAAACTTTTTGGAAAACCTTTTAAAAAGTGTTGTTTTCTTGCAACTCGTGAAGTACAAAAATCTGGTGTTTTTAGGCACGTCCCATATAGCAAAACAGAGCCTTGGCGAAGTGAAGAAGCACATAGAAGAGGAAAAGCCATCAATCATAGCTTTGGAGCTGGACAGAAAAAGGCTGCAAGCCTTAATGAGCAAAGCCCAAAGGAAAATAGAGCTGGGAAGCATAAGGAGCATTGGCCTTAAAGGATTTCTTTTTTCGCTGTTTGGCGCATGGGCAGAAAGGAAGCTTGGCAAGCTTGTTGGAATTGCCCCTGGCTCAGAGATGAAGGAAGCGGTTAAGATTGCCAGAAGGGAAAAAATTGAAATCGTGTTGATAGACCAGGACATAGAGGTCACTTTGCAGAGGCTTTCAAAGGCAATCACATGGAAAGAAAAATTTAATTTTTTGGCTGATCTGTTTAAGGCGTTATTTATAAGGAAAAATGAAATTGAGTTTGACCTGACAACAGTTCCTGACAAGAAGATAATCAGGAAATTAACCAGCAGCTTAAAAGAGCGCTACCCAAACTTTTACAAGGTGCTGATTGAAGAAAGGAATGCTGTCATTGCCCACAATATAAGAAAATTAATGATGAGCAACAGCAAGAAGATTCTTGTTATATTGGGAGCAGGCCATGTTGATGAAGTTTTGGAATTGGTAAAAGAACCTGAGATAAGCTTCAGCTTTTCTGTTGGATAAGGCATTATATTCATTCCGATATATTTAAATATGATATTTCCAATTTGGTGATTATGGGAGACATAGCTGACTTTTTTGACAAGATAAGGGGATATTACAAATTTACGCATCATGAGGTAAGAGGCTTAATCATAGCAATTTTTGTCATTGCATTCATAATTTCTTTTAAGGAATGGGGCAAAGCAAGCTTTGATGCAACTGCGGGAATTTATAATTTGTTCAATGCCGTGCTGATTGTTGCATTGTCAATTCTTATTCATGACTTTGGGCAAAGGTTATGGGGGCTGGCCATCGGCTACAAGATAGAGTTCAAGATGTGGTCATATGGATTATTATTTGCTTTGATTATTGCCTTCATAAGCAACGGCAGCTTGTGGCTTATTGTTCCAAGCGGCTTTATGCTCCATCACATAGCAGGACATCGCTTGGGATGGTTTAGGTACGATATAAATTATTTCGGCCAGGCAATGGTTGCCCTTGCAGGCCCTCTTTTCACATTGATGCTCATCATCTTATTGAAAACGCTGAATTCATTCTATCCAAATCCTTTAATACAAAAGGCAATCATATTTAATGTTGTTTATGCCATAACAAGCCTGTTGCCAATCCCGCCTCTTGACGGCAGCAAGATATACTTCGGAAGCAGGATGCTTTATGCGTTTGCATTGCCTGCAATTGCCGTCTCAACAATTATGATGATAGTAGACATACCATTGCTTTTCGCTTTAGTGCTTTCATTTTTAGTCGGAATAATCTTATGGCTAACGTATTACATAAGCTTTGAAAGGAAGCTTTGGGCAGGCCCAAAGTGAGAGGTTATGATGCTTGACTTTTACAAAAATTGGTTTGAATCTTTCTTTTTGGCGCTTATGGTAATTGGAATTGTGGTTGCATTATCGGCTCCAAGCGCAGCCATAAGCTATGTTATTATATTCCTGTCCGGGTTTTTTGCAGGAAGGCTGATTTACGAAAGGAAGCACAAAATGAAGTTTCCTTATGTTATGATCATTGCAGGATTTGTGATAGGCTACCTGATTGGGGTTTATTACGGAAGCAGAATGGTTGTGGTTGCATTGTTTGTGATAGGCGCCATATTAAGCTATAAGCTGTACGACAAGAAGATTCTGAAGGACACTAAGTATTAGATGTTGTTTGAATCAGGGAAAAATATTTTATTGGGCTGTTATCGTTAATGATTTTCTATATTTTCAATAAACCTTATAAACCCAAAAATACTCTCCTTTTGTATGATTAAGAACTTTGAGCCAAGGCTGTACCAGCAGACTATTCTTGCAACGGCTGCCGAAAAAAACACGTTAGTTGTGCTGCCTACAGGAATGGGCAAGACAAACATCTTTCTCATGCTTACTGCGCAAAGGCTGAAGCATTATCCGAACTCCAAGGTGCTTTTCATAGGCCCTACACGCCCTTTGATTGAGCAGTACATGAATGTGTTTAAGAACCACTTTGAGATTGATGAAAGGGATATTGCTGTTTTCACAGGCATGGTAAGCCCTGAAAAGAGGAGTGAACTCTGGAAAACATCAAGAATAATATTTTCAACGCCGCAAGGATTGGAAAATGATATAATAAGCAAATCAATCAACCTTGAAGATGTTTGCTTGCTCGGAGTTGATGAAGCACACAGGGCTGTTGGAGATTACGCCTATGTTTTTGTTGCAAAGCAGTTCATGAAGCTTTCAAGGTTTCCAAGGATAATTGCATTGACAGCATCTCCAGGAAGCGACATGGAAAAAATACAGGAAGTCTGCAAAAATCTGTTCATCGAAGACATTGAAGTCAGGACTGATGATGACCCTGACGTGAAACCATACATACAGGAAATGCAGATAGAGTGGGCCAATGTTGAGCTGCCCAAGGTTTTCACAGACATAAAAAGGTTGCTGGCCTTGTTTTTAACGGAAAGGTTTGAAAAGCTGAAAAAAATAGGCATTCTGAAAAGGGCTGATGTAAAGTATGTTTCAAAATCTGACTTGCTGCAGCTGCAGGCAGAGCTAAGGAGCAGGATTTCACAAGGAGAGAAGGATTTTGTTGTGTGGAATGCAATATCAATGCTTGCAGAGGTCATGAAGATCCACCATGCCCTTGAGCTGCTTGAAACTCAAGGAATTGTTTCCCTTCAGAAATATTTTGAGAAGCTGGTTTCTGAGTCAAGGATATCTAAAACAAAAGCAATAAAATCCATAATGAATGATTCAAATTTCAGGCTGGCAATGTCCAAGGCAAGGATTCTGCATGAGGAAAAAGTAGAGCACCCAAAACTGATAGAGCTGCAGAATATCATTGAAAAGGAGGTCAGTGCAAACAAGGATGCAAAAATAATCGTTTTCAACCAATACAGGGACAATGCAGTTGACATTGCAGAGAAATTAAACAGGATTGAAAACGTGACTGCAAAGATTTTTGTAGGCCAGCAGAAGAAAAATGAGACTGGATTAAGCCAGAAGGAGCAGAAGCACCTGCTTGATGACTTTAAAAATGGGCTGCTTAACGTGCTTGTAGCGACTTCCATTGGAGAGGAGGGGCTTGACATCCCGAAAGTTGACCTTGTTGTGTTTTACGAACCCATACCAAGCGCCATAAGGAGCATCCAGCGAAGGGGAAGAACAGGGCGCCAGGATAAAGGCAGAGTAATAATATTGATGGCAAAAGGAACAAGGGACGAGGCTTACAAGTGGGTGGCGCATCACAAGGAAAAAAAGATGTACAGGAACCTCACAAATTTGAGAAAAAAGCTAAACCTGTCGCTGCATGAAAGGAAAGAATTGCCAATTGCAAGATTTGCCGAGAATAAGACAAAAATCTTTGCTGACTACAGGGAAAAGGGGAGTGGTGTTATCAAGGAGCTTGCCGAAAGCAATGTAACCGTCAATCTAGAGAAATTAAACTATGCTGATTATGTTGTTTCCTCGAGATGCGGCATAGAGGCAAAAACAGTTGAGGATTTTGTTGACAGCATAATTGACGGAAGGCTGCTTGAGCAGATTAAGAACTTAAAAAACAATTTTGAAAGGCCAATTATAGTTATAGAAGGCACGCAGGATATTTATGGAGTGAGGAATGTGCACCACAATTCGATTCTTGGAATGATGGCAACAATTGCCGTTTCTTACGGAGTTCCGATAATACAGACAAAAAATTTTAAGGAAACCGCTGCATTGCTGCAGATAATCGCCAAAAGGGAGCAGGAAGAAATCGGAAGAGACTTCAGTTTGCATGCTGACAGGAAGCCAGCAACATTAAAAGAGCAGCAGGAGTATGTTGTCAGCTCATTGCCCGGCATGGGCTTGTCGCTTGCAAAGCCTCTGCTAAAAAAATTCAAGACAATAAAGAACATTGTGAATGCTTCTGAAAAGGAGCTGCAGGAAGTTGAAAAAATCGGTCCTGCAAAGGCAAAGCAGATAAAGGATGTTGTTGAAAAGGAGTATAAGGAAAGTTAAATAATTTATAAAAAATGGGATATACAAAAGCTAAAACAAAGAAGAGAAAGAAGAATGACATTTTTGATACTTTCGGAAGATTAAAAAGGAAAGTCTCAGGACAACGGTTTAAAGATAAAGCGAGAAGTGGTTGGTAAATTATTAAATAAACTTAATTTTAGAAATCTTTATATTTTAATTGAAAGATTTAAGGAAAATGTTCAGAAAATTCTTGATCTGGCTGGCAAAAAATATAATTATACTGCTTCTTATAACTTTGATATTCTCAACAATCGCTCTTGATGTGCCGGGCATGGTCAAGGAAATGTTCAAAGACATATTCTCATATGCCTCTCCAGAGACTCAAAAAGAGGTGATTGGCAAGCTTACCGGTGCATGCTCCGGGCTTGACGGATATAATTCAACTGAAGAAAGTTCTTTGCCTGTGAATTTAAGCAGGATAGGCTCGCTGTGTAAGGACTACCATTCCAATAAAATAAACGATAAGGAGTTTTTCTTTAATGTTATCGGAAGCGCTGTTCCTGACAATTTCGGGATTGCAAACACAAATGCTGTGAAAAATTATTATGCAGCGATGAACTTCCTTAACAACAGCAAAATCATTTACTTCACAATACTTATAGTGCTTTTGCTGGCGCTTTATTTGCTTGCAGGCAGCTTAAATGCTTTCCTTGTGATTCTTAGCTCAATCTGCTTTAGCATCGGTATGCTGATTTTGGTTCCTTACATTGCAATAATGGCATATGACAAGCTTGTTGGAATTGACACAACGCCTTTGCTTGAGGCAATTCTTGGAAGCAACCTCTCGCTTGACATCAAAGCCATAGTTAGCCTTGTGCTTCTTCTGCTGCTGAGGACCTATACAAACTTGATAATAACATTGGGCATAATATTCACAGCAATAGGAATTACAGGCAAGGTTTACAGATGGAAATTAAAACGGCAAAGCTCAAAACCTGAACCAAAAGAAGACAAAGGAATTAAAGGAAAAAAATCAAAAAAAGAAAAGCCTGCCAAAGAAAAGCAAACCAAAGAAGAGGAAGACGAAGCTTACAGGCACAGAGACAGAACCACAAAAGAGATTCTTGACGAGCTTGAGGACATGCACAAAAAGAAAATGAAGGAAAAGGAAAATGACTAAAAGCTCATTGTCCTTAATCTTCTTGTTCTTTCATGAGTTGAAGGGTGAGTCATAAATAATCTCAAAAAGCCTGCATTCCTGAAAGGATTGGATATAAACAAATGTGCTGTTGACTGGTTTCCAAATCTCATTGGATTAATGCCAACATTTTTTTCTATCTTTTCCAATGCATCTGCAAGCGAATTTCCATTTTTTACAAATTTCGCGCCTGCTTCATCTGCTATGTATTCCCTGCTTCTTGAGATTGCAAGCTGGATTATTGATGCGATTATTGGAGTTATTATTGCTAACAACACTAAGCCTATGACATTGCCTCCTCTGTCGTCATCTCTCCCGCCAAACATCGCGCTCCACATGAACATATTGGCTACATATGATATGATTCCGGCTATAGTGCCTGCAACAGTGGAAATCAGAATGTCCCTGTTTTTGATGTGCGCAAATTCATGCGCAATAACACCTTTTAATTCGTCTTCGTTCAAAATCTTCATTATTCCTTCTGTTGTTGCAACTGCCGCATGTTTGGGGTTTCTTCCACATGCAAAAGCATTTGGCGAGTTGGTTGGAATCACATAAACCTTTGGCATTGGCAGGTTGCTTAATTTAGATACTTCCTTTACAATTTTGTATAATTTAGGGTATTCGCTCTGCTTTGCCTCTTTCGCGCGGTACATCCACAGCACTATCTTGTCAGAGAACCAGTAAGAGCCGATATTCATCAGGCCGACAAAGATTAATGCAAAGATAAAGCCTGTTTTTCCAAAAAAGCTGCCTATCCACAGCAATAAGGCTGTAAGCATAGCCAATAATACAGCTGTTTTAACCTGATTTTTTATTGTCATAGCAAATATGTATGCTTTCCTGATTTAAAAATTTAATGTTTAGTGTTGGCATTGTGGTTACAAAGATTTATAAATCAGTAAATAACTGTGCATGAAGGTGGTTTTGATGGCAAATGTTGTCTTATGGTCAATAGTTGGAATTTTGGCATTAATTGTCTTATACATAGTTCTAACATTCAACAGCCTTATAATGCTAAGAAACAGGGTGAATAACGCATGGAGCCAGATTGATGTTCAGCTTAAGAAAAGATATGACTTGATTCCAAACCTTGTCAACACTGTAAAAGGCTACATGAAGCATGAAAGGGGCACATTGGCAGAAATAACAAAGATGAGGTCCAGCTTGATTTCAGGCTCAATGCAGCAGAAAGCAAAGGCCAACAATGCAATAAGCGAGGCATTGAAGACAATCTTCGCTGTTGCAGAAAATTACCCAAAATTAGAGGCTTCTGAAAATTTCAAGATGCTGCAGGAAGAGCTGTCAGGGACAGAAAGCAAAGTGGCATTCTCAAGGCAGTTCTACAATGACAATGTAATGATTTTAAACAACAAGATACAGCAGTTCCCAAGCAACATTATTGCAAGCATGCTTAGCTTCAAGGAAAGTGAATTCTTCCAGACTGCAGAAGCAGAGAAAAAACCTGTCAAAGTAGAATTTTAAGATGAATTTATATGAAAATATTTCTTCAAATAAAAGAAAGTCAATATTTTTAATTATTATTTTCTTTATAATTATCGGATTTTTAGGATATTCATTCGGGCTTTACATTGGCGATGCATTCATTGGATTGGGCTTTGCAATTATTTTTTCCACAATAATGGCATTGATAAGTTTCTATTCAGGCGACAGGATGATTTTAGGAATGAGCAGCGCAATGCCTGCTGACAGGAAAAAATACCCTTATCTTGTCAATACAGTTGAGGGATTGGCAATTGCTGCCGGAATTCCAACTCCAAAAATTTATGTCATTGATGACAGCGCAATAAATGCCTTTGCAACCGGCAGGGATCCAAAGCACGCCTCTGTGACTGTAACAACAGGGGCAATAAAAAGGCTGAAAAGGGATGAGTTAGAGGGTGTAATATCCCATGAGCTTTCTCATGTAAGGAATTATGACATAAGGATGATGATGTTTGTTGTTGTTCTTGTTGGACTTATAGCCTTATTGAGCGATTTCTTTTTAAGGACAATGATTTACGGAAAGGGAAGAAAAGACATGAAAGGCGGAGGCATAATTGGAGTTGTAATTATTTTGCTGGGATTGGTTTTAGCGATACTAGCTCCTTTGATAGCGCAGCTGATAAAGCTTGCCGTGAGCAGGAAAAGGGAGTTTCTTGCAGATGCTGACGGAGCTTTGCTTTCAAGAAATCCTGACGGGCTGGCAAACGCGTTGAAGAAGATAAAGGATGACAAGGAGCCGTTAGTGGAAGCTGCCAACAAGGCAACTGCGCATTTATTCATAGAAAATCCGTTAAGGACATTCAGGGGCAGTGTCAACAGCCTGTTTTCAACGCATCCTGACATAAATGAGAGGATTAAGAGGCTAGAAGCTTTCTAAATATGAGTCAATTCCTTCAATCTGCCTGAGCTTTGTGTGCTTAAATAAGAATTCTCTGAATTTATTATTTATTTTTACGCCATGTTTTTGTAAGTTAGAGTTTAATTTTGAGTAAAGCTGCCTGCCTTCCCTATCCAAATCAGTGAGAATGATGCACTCGTCATTGGAACCGGCAACATCTTCAACAATCTGGAAAAGGGGCTTTTTATTCAGTTCGATAACATTGCTAATGCCCAGTTTCTGCAAGGCTGTCCTGTCTTTTTTTCCTTCCACGATTATCAACGTGTTGTTTTCTCTGATTTTTTCAATGAAACTTTGAATCTCCCCTGTTTTTTGGCTCATTGCCATTTTAAAGATGCTTGACAGCTTTTAAATATTTTCATCAAAAACCTTAAATAACAAAAAGCGTTCCTAAAATCATGATTCCTATTAATGTATCATTAAGCCATTACAAAAGAGAGGAGATTCAGGAAGAAATTATAGCTAATTCCAAGGACAGGGAAGTTGCAGTTAAATTTAACGACAGCTTTGGCAAAAGGCCAGATGTGCTGAGGCACCAAAGCGATATTCTCGAGCTTGCAAAGCAAGGCGCTACTTCATTTCATGCCTCTGAAGAATTGTGGAGAAACTCCTTGCAGCTTGACCCTTCATTGAAAAAGCACGAATTGGACAATTTAAGGATTGGCTGGGATTTGGTGCTTGACATTGACTGCGGGTTTTTTGAATATAGCAAAATTGCAGCTGATTTGATTATCAAGGCCTTGAGGTTCCACAAGGTAAGTTCAGTTTCCTGCAAATTCTCCGGGAACAAGGGCTTCCATATCGGAGTGCCGTTCGAGGCATTTCCTGAGAAGGTGAGGAATGATGAAACAAAAATTTTTTTTCCTGCTGCTCCAAGGCAGATTGCATTGTACATAAGGGAAATGATTAAAAAACCTCTTGGGGATAAGATTATGGAGTTTGAAAAGAATAATTTCAACGCTATTATAGAAAAGACAGGCAAAAAAGCAAATGAAATAACATACTATAACAACAAAAACAGGGCATTGAATGCAGAGCCGTTCCTGAACATTGACACTTTGCTTATCTCTTCAAGGCACCTGTACAGGATGCCATATTCCCTGCATGAAAAATCAGGATTGGTTTCAACTCCTTTAAACCCTGAAAAGGTTCTGCTGTTCAGGAAAGAGTTTGCAATCCCAAAAAATGTAAGGATAAGCAAGCACAGGTTTCTTAATAAAAATAATGCTGAAAGCAATGAAGCAAAGCAATTACTAACGGAAGCGATGGATTTTGCAATCAAGCTTGAAACAATTAATTCAAAGGGAAAGAGAGAATTTCAAGCTCCTGAAAATGCATTGCCTGAGGAATTGTTTCCTCCGTGCATTAAACTTATTCTCAATGGGCTTCAAGATGGAAGAAAAAGGGCATTGTTCATACTTGTTAATTATTTCATCTCAATTGGATGGAGTTATGACATGGCAGAGAAGAAGCTTAAGGAATGGAATGCAAAAAACAAAGAGCCTTTGAGGGAAGTTTATTTGCTTGGGCAGTTAAGGTATCACAAGCAGATGCAAAAGAAGATATTGCCGCCTAACTGCAGCAATGAGATGTACATGCTTGGCATTGGTGTGTGCAAGCCTGACAATTTCTGCCCAAAGATAAGGAACCCTGCGCAGTACACAACAAAAAAGGCATGGATGATGAACAGGGGAAACAAAGGAAAAACTAAAATCAAAGCAGAACCAACGAAAACTGTCGAAAATTAAGAATTTTCAGAGTTCTCGCAAATCTAATTTGCGAAAACTATTTAAATAACCGAGCAAATAGCATATAAATTAAAAATTGAGGTGAGCAGATGGCTTTTGGCGTTCAGGAGATAACACTTGCTATTATCATAGGCACTTTGGCTGCGATAGTATATTCCTTGAGAATTCTGGTTCTGATGGAAAGAAGAATTGCAAGGATAGAGATGCATATTGAAAGGGTTGTTGACAAGCTTGTTAAGGAAGAGATAAAGATTGAAAGGTCAATGAAAAGAAGGCGTTAAGGTTTAATTTTGTAAGATATCAACTCTTCAAATGATATACCATACATGTCGACAACTTTAGAATCAATAACGTACCCACTCTTTGTTTTTTTTAGATCCTCTAAACTTAAAAATCTCCAATCTTTTTTGGTAAATTTAACTGCAAACCACTCTCTTGCATCAAAAATATCGGAAAAATCCCTAAGTTGCTTAATATCATAATCAGACAGGTATATTTTGTTGCTTTTTGTTGTTTTACATTCAATAGCTAATCTTCTATTACTTTCTTTATTGCCAACCAGCAAATCAGGCCCTGGGTATTTCATTGAGCCGGAGCCTGCAGAACGAATTGTAGCAAAATTCTTTGCCCAGAACATGTGCAATAATTCTCTTTCAGCCTTTGAGCCCTTTTGTTTGACTGACATTCTTACAGCTCGATTTTCATGAAATCTTTTGCGCATATCACCTTGTCAAATATGTTTCTTGCATCTTCCTCCAGCTCTTGGGTATTTTTGTACCTTGCGCTGAAATGTATCAGCACAAGCTGCTTGGCATTGGCTTTGTTTGCCAATTGCGCTGCCTGCTTTGCAGTCATATGCCCGTATTCCTCGCTCTTGTCAGCAAGCTTTGAGGAGTAAGTTGCCTCGCAAATAAGCAAATCCGCATCATCTGCAATCTTGTAGCAGTTATTGCATATCACAGTGTCAGTTACATAAGCAACTTTCTTTCCGCTTTCGATATAGGTTACATCATCAGGCATGATTTTATTACCATTGTATTCAATGGATTTGCCTTGCTGCAGTTTTCCGATCAATGACCCACTGGGAATATTAAATTTTTTAATCTTTTTCATGTCAACTTTTCTGATGTCTTTTTCAACGAACTTGTAGCCAAGAATTTCAATCCCATGTTCTAATGAATAAGCCTCTAACTGGAATTCGTTATTTTCAAAAAAAATGCCGCTTTTGACTTCCTTGACATCCAAGCTTATCTTTTTGTCAAAAACAAATGCCTCAAACATCTTTTCCATTCTTTTCTTTGTGCCAATTGGCCCGTAAATCTCAAGCTTTCCGCTGTAATCCATTGAGCTTAATGTCTGAATCAATCCAGGCAGCCCAAGCACATGATCGCCGTGCCAGTGGCTAATGAGGATTTTAGTTACTTTTGGAAGGCTTATGCCGGCTATCTTGAATTGGCGCTGGGTGCCTTCCCCGCAGTCAAACAAAATGCCTTCAGGGCCGTAGCTAAGAAAAACAGCTATCTGGTTTCTCTCCTTTGTCGGCACCATTGAAGAAGTGCCAAGAAATGTAATTTGCATGCTGCCTTGTATTCTAAAACACTTTAAAAAGCTTTTTAAACCATCCAGTATACCATTAGCTAATATACTATTTAACATGACTAAGAAAAAGGAAGACGCTGAAGAAGTGCTTCCTAAAAAGGAAATAAAGGAAGAAAAAGCCAAAGAACACAGAGAGCCTGTCAAGGCATACTTTTCAAATGAAAGGGTGCTTACAGAAAGCTCGGATGATGCTAGAGAGTTCTATAACCAAAGCAGGTACGGAAACCTGCTTGAGGACGGAAGGGTTCAGCTTTCACTGATTGAAGCGCTTTATCTTGTTGAAAAGAAGAGGGTTAAGGTTTACGATTCCAGAAGCAAAGAAATCAGTTACGAAAGCCTTTTGAAAAAATCGCAGAAAACAGAGCCGAATTTCTGGATAAGGTATTGCGTTTACAGGGACATAAGGAACAGGGGCTACATAATAAAGACAGCGTTGAAGTTTGGCGCTGATTTCAGGATTTATGACAGGGGAGTTAAGCCAGGAGAGGACCATGCAAGATGGGTTGTATTTCCTGTGCATGAAGGCTCTACACTGACATGGTATGAATTCGCTGCCAAAAACAGAGTAGCGCATTCAACAAAGAAAAGGCTTCTTATTGGGATAGTGGATGCGGAACTTGACGTTACGTTTTACGAGTGCCGCTGGTTAAGGCCATAGACCACTGGACATCTCTGCCTAAAATATATAAAGGATGAATTCTACCTATTTTGAAAAAGAGAACACGCAAAACTGCAAAATAATGATTTTCGGTTTTCAACACAAAAATCAATTACGTAGTTTCGCTTAACGTTCTCTTTTTCTTATACTTCAAAGTTTTCAAAGAAAATAAAAACTTTGGAGGTTGATAAAAATGGATTTAGTAAAACTTAAACAGTTGGATGAAGAAAAGACTCGGGAATTTCATTTATGGGATTTTCAAGATAACTTATTTATTCTTTTGGACAAAGAAGCTAATGACAGATTTTTCAAAATAATGTATAATCAATTCGGAACTCAACAAGAGTTTGCTAAATTTTTAGGACTATGGAGACAAGAGGTAAATAAATATCATAAACAATTACTTAAAGACAATGGAAGATATTATCCAGTTTACTTCCCTATTAGATTGTTCAAAAAATGTGTGCCTATTTTAGATAAAGAGTTTATTTGTTATCTAGAACAAAATGTATCAGAAATAAGGGCAAGGGTTGGACTAAGTGTCTATAACCCAAAACTTCCAATAAGAGAATCTCAAGAAGTTTATCGAATATTAGCCCACATAATAGCAGATGGTTCTGCGAGCAAAGGTAAAACTCCGTACTATGCTAATACTTGTAAGCAGTTAAGAGAACAATTTAAAAAAGACTTAGCAATTTTTGGAGAGATGAAAATTTATGAGAGAAAGCCACAAGTAACTGAATTAGTGTTTTTTCCTAAAGTTGTTACAGATTTATTAGCTTCATTGTTTGATATTCAATTTACCTATCCAAATAGAATTCCAAAACTTATATTTACAGCTTCAGAAGATTTAAAAAAAAATTTCTTGCAAGCTCTATTTGACGATGAAGGTACAATTTCTGCTCAATTAGCTTTAACTATACACAACGTCAGGATAATGGAAGAAATAAAATCCTTGATTATTTCTTTAGGTATAAATGTTAGTAAAGTTATGGTGTATTATTATTCTCACAAAACAAATAAAGTATATTTTCAAATTTCCAAGAAAGATTACGAATTGTTTCAAAAGAAAATAGGTTTTAGCCATCCAGAAAAAGCTAAAAAATTGGAATTAGCAATAAGAACTCAAAATAGAGAACAAAGGACAAGAAATCCAAATTATATCGAGCAAGAAATTATAAAAATTTTAGAAATGAAGCCTTCACCCACAATGGAATTGGCTAATAAACTTATGTTAACAATAATGGGAATTAAACCACATCTTGACAGAATGCTTGAAGAAGGCTTAATAATCAAAAGAGGTTATAAGAATAAGGTTATTTGGGATATTGCCTAAAATTCTGTTACTACTTACCAAAACTTATTTAAACAAAACTTCTATCTTCTGTTTTATGGAAAAGGCCTTGGAAACAAGGGAAAGGATTGTTGAAATTGTAAAGCAAAAAGGCCCTGTGCTGCCTGTCCATATTTCAAAAGAGATAGGCAGTGATATTCTGATGGCAAGCGCGCACCTTGCAGAGCTCACTGCAAGCAAAAGGCTTAAGATTTCAACAATAAAGGTAGGAGGGTCTCCTTTGTATTATCTTCAAGGACAGGAAGAAATGCTGCAGAAGTTCATAGGCAGCATGAATGACAAGGAGAAAAAGGCATTTGACTTGTTAAGCCAAAGCAAGATATTGAGGGATGCTGAGCAGGAGCCTGTGGTAAGAGTTGCATTGCGCGAAATCAAGGACTTTGCAATTCCATTGAATGTCACGCATAACAACAACAAAGAAATGTTTTGGAAATGGTACTTGGCAAATAATGAAGAAGCTGAAGGCCTTATAAAGCAAAAATTGCAGATTCTGGAAAAACCGATAGAAAGAAAGGTTGAGCAAGAAACAATAAAAAGACAGGAAGAAAAACCAATACAACTAACCCAAAAACAAACAAAAGAAAAAACAACCAAGAAATACAAGCCAAGGGACAAGGAAGACAATTTTTTAAAGGACATTATGAGATTCTTTGAAAAAAACAGGATAAATGTAATAAGCAGCGAGATAATAAAAAGGGATTCGGAAATAGACTTTTTGGTTGAACTGCCAAGTGTAGTGGGAAACCTGCAGTATTACTGCAAGGCAAGAAACAAGAAAAAAATCAGCGATTCTGATTTAAGCAACGCATATGTCAAAGGCCAGTTCAAGAAACTGCCTGTGATTGTTCTTTCTCCTGGAGAGTTGTCATCAAAAGCGCAGGAAATACTGGCAAAAGAATTAAACAATATAACGTTCAAGAAAATATAACCTAATTTCAAATTATATAAAATCAAAAAACGAGAACGACCTGTCGAAAATCAAAGATTTTCGAGCATGATCGAAAATGCGAAGCATTTATCGACATTTGAAAGCAATCAAGAAGAAAGTAACCCGTTTTCAATGTATTGGCGAGCTGGGTAGGGTGCCAGCGAGCACAAGATATGCGAAGCATATTGATTATCAAAAAATCTAAAATAAAGGTATCAAAATAAAATGGGAGTAGCCTTAACTGAATTGTTGCTGATAAAGGAGATTGAATTAGGTTTTCTTCATAACAAAGTCCTGATTGTTGATGCTCCGATGTGGCTTTACCAGTTTTTAAGCTCAATAAGGCAACGGGATGGATCATTATTGACAGATTCAAAAGGCAATGTTACTTCACATTTGATAGGATTATTGGCAAGAATATCGAACCTGACGCAGCAAGACATCAAGCTGGCATTTGTTTTTGACGGCAAGCCGCCTAAGCTAAAGCACATGACTCTTGAAAAAAGAAAGGAAACAAAAATTGAAGCGCAGAAAAAGTTTGAGAAAGCAAGGGAAAGAGAAGATTTGGAGCTGATGAAAAAGTATGCTGCCCGCACATCAAGGCTGACAGATGAAATGATAGAGGAGGCAAAGAAGCTTGTCGGGGCATTTGGATTGCCTGTGATTAATGCTCCTTCTGAAGCAGAAGCCCAAGCCTCATTCATCGTGAAAAATGATGATGCATTTGCAATTGCAACAAACGACGCGGATGCCTTGCTGTTTGAAGCGCCAAAAATTGTTAGAAACCTTAACATGGCTGGAAAGAAGAAAAGAAAAGATAAGCTGAGCTATGAGACAATCAATCCAGATATTATTGATTTAAAGGATAATCTTCATCATTTGGAAATCAAGCAGGAGCAATTAATAGCGTTGGCTATGCTGATTGGAACTGACTATAATTCCGGCGGCATCAAAGGCATCGGGCCGAAAACTGCCCTTAAACTGGTCAAGGCTTACGGCACAAATTTTGAGGCATTATTCAATGAGGTAAAATGGGATAATTTCTTCGATTTTTCATGGCAGGAGGTCTTTGAGCTGATAAAAAACATTCCGATTGACAATGACTACAATTTGAAGTGGACAAATGCTGATGATGGGAAGATAATGAAGCTGCTTGTTGACGGTCATGATTTCTCAGAAGAAAGGGTAAAAAACCAGATTGAAGGGTTGGTGAAGGAAAAAAGCAAAAAAAATCAAAAGGGATTAAGTGATTTCTTCAATTAATATGACGAAACGCAACCTAAAATTTTACCTAAAAGATAAATTAACAGCCAAAGAACTGAAATTTGCCCCGTCATCTTTTGATGTAGTCGGTGATATTCTGATATTTTCCGAGTTTCCGAAAGAATTGGTTAAAAAAGAAAAAATAATTGGGAGTATAATTTTGCAGAATTATCATCACATCAAGACTGTACTTAAAAAAACAAAAAAATATTCTGGGAAATTCAGGACACCAAAACTTAAGGTGATTGCCGGTGAAAATAGAAAAGAAACAATATGCAAGGAAAATGATGTATTCATAAAGCTTGATGCTGAAAAGGTTTATTTCTCTCCAAGAATGTCGAGCGAAAGAAAAAGAATCTCGCAATTAATAAAGCCAAATGAATCAGTTTTAGTTATGTTTTCCGGAGCCGGGGTATATCCATTGGTTATTGCAAAGAATTCAAAATGCAGAGAGATTTATGGCATAGAGATTAATCCAATTGCCCATAAATACGCATTGGAAAACAGCAAAAAAAACAAGCTTGAGAATAAAATAAAGCTTTTTTTGGGTGATGTTAAAAAAATAATGCCGAACTTGAACAAAAAGTTTGACAGGATACTGATGCCTCTTCCAAAAGGAGGGGAGTATTTTCTGGGTTTGGCATTGAAGTTTATTAAAAAAAATGGGATTATACATTTCTATGATTTCGAGCATGAAGATGAGTTGTACAAAGCAGGGGAAAAAGTAAAAAAATCATGCGAAAAGCCAAAAAGAAAATTCAAAATCCTTAAAACAGCAAAGTGCGGCCAATATTCCCCAAGGTTTTATCGAGTTTGCGTCGATTTTTTAGTTTATTAATATTTTTTGGATTTTTCAATCCGTTTTAATGCTTAACCACTTCTTAATTTTTAATTAAGTTTTTGATGCGGCTTAAGCATTTTTAATATTAATCCTTTTACCTTGGGTTTGATTGGCCTGACTATGTAAGCGAAATCACCTCCAGCATATTATTTGTCCTCAAAGTCTTCCATTGTGTTTAAATCCAAAACACTTATGTCAAACTCTTTTTTGCCTTTCATGCAATTGGCTGATACATCCATATATATAAAGAATTGTGGTGATACTTAATCACCATAAAATTTATAAATTAAGCAATACATGCATAAGACATGTCTCAGTACAGGATTTTCCGCTCATTGGGATTGACAGAGAACGAGTCAAAAGTGTACATGACTTTGCTGGACCTAGGGACAGCGCAGGCCGGGCATATAACAGAAAAGTCAGGAATACATAGAAGGAATGTGTATGATTCGCTCTCAAGACTCATGGGAAAAGGCTTGGTAAGCTTTGTAACAGTGAACAATAAAAAGATGTTCAGTCCAGTTAATCCAAGAAGGTTCCTTGAGATAATAAGTGAGAAGAAGTTTGAGCTGGAAAACCTGAAAAATGATTTTGGAAAGATAATACCGGAGCTTGAGCTAAGGACCAGATTGCAGGAAAAGCATGATGTAAGGTTTTTCAAGGGCGTGGAAGGGCTTAAAACTGTCTACGAAGATATAATAAGGACAGGCAGGGATTATGTTGGCTACGGGCCTGGCCACCAGATTGAAAAGATACTAAAGCATTACTTCAGGCATTATGTAAACAGCAGGATAAATGCCAAGATAAGTCTAAAGCTTATTTATGATGAAGCCTCAAGGCATACTGTAAAGAAAAACCCATTAAGCGAGATAAGGTTTATTCCTAACCAATACAGCTCAAGGGCTGCTTTGCGAATTTATGGAGACAAAGTGGCCTTATTGCTTCTGACTGAGGAAGAGCCTTTGGCAATTGTAATAAAAAACAATGCAATTGCTGACGGCTATAAAAAATATTTTGAGGTCATGTGGAAGGCTGCAAAGCCATAGAAACTCTTAAAAACTGATATTCCTTATTTCAGCTGGTGCACGCGATGAAGATATGAACACCCTTAGAAGCGCAAGCTGATGATATGCGGTAGTAACTGCCGAGCGTGCGCCTTACTAAAATGGCAAGGAAGAAAATGGAAATTTATGCTTACTTCATTTTAATATTGTTGGCATGGGGCTTGTGGGGATTTTTTGGAAAATATGCTTTAAAGTACATAAGCCCGACATCTTTAATATTATTTGAAACAATAGGTGCTATTGTAATACAGCTAATTGTTGTAATTTTTCTATTTTATTATAAATATAGGTTTGAGACTAACCCAACAGGAATTACCCTTGCTGTGCTGACTGCCCTTTTTGGTGTTATTGGGACAATTCTTTTTTTCTTCACTTTGTCAAAAACAAAAGCTTCTGTTTTAGTTCCTTTAACAGCACTTTATCCAGTCATTACAGTTATTCTGAGTTTTATTTTCCTAAAAGAAAAAGTAACTTTAGTGCAGAGTGTTGGTATTGTTTTAGCAATTGTCGCTAGTGTGTTATTATCAATCTAGCCAAACATGCCTATATAATCTTCTCCTTCTGCTTTTTCCTCTTCCTTAACCTTGTCTATTGCCTTTAGAAAATCTTCCTTGGTTACGAAAGTCCTGTTGCTTCTTATTGCAAAATACCCTGCTTCTGTGCATACTGCCTTGATTTCAGCGCCGCTGAACCCTTCCATCTTGCTTGTCAGCAATTCAATGTTGATATTCTTGTCAAAGCTCATGTTTTTTGAATGTATCTTGAATATTTCAAGCCTTGCCTCCTTGTTTGGCAAGGGTATGTTAAGAAGCCTGTCAAGCCTTCCAGGCCTTATTACAGCAGGATCCAGAATATCTTTTCTGTTGGTTGCGCCTATGATCTTGACATTATCCAATGGCTTAAACCCGTCAAGTTCTGCAAGCAGCTGCATAAATGTCCTGTTAACCTCTCTTTCTCCTGATGTTCCGACTTCAATTCTTTTTGCTGCCAGCGCATCCAATTCATCAATAAAAACAATTGCCGGCGCTTTCTTTCTTGCAAACTCAAAAATCTCTTTTACAAGCTTTGCCCCTTCGCCGATGAATTTTTGCACTAATTCAGATCCAACAACCTCGATGAAAGTGGAGTTTGTGGATGCTGCAACAGCCTTTGCCAGTAAAGTCTTGCCGGTTCCCGGTTCGCCGTAAAGCAATACTCCTTTTGGTGGAGTGATTCCTATTTTTTTGAACAATTCCGGCTTCTTTAATGGAAGTTCTACTACCTCTTTTATTTCCTGTATCTGCTGGTTTAAGCCGCCTATCTCGTCCCATGTGATTGTTGGCTTTTCAACAATAACAAACTTTTCAACATTAAAGCGCCTTGTTATAGGAATTTTTTTTATAATTGTAAGGTTTTTCTGCTCTACTAGTATCAGATCCCCAGATTTAAGCTTTTCACACTCATTTGATATGTTAACAAGAAACTGGTTGCCGTTTGGAATCTTTATGACTGAGGTGTTGCCAAAAATCTCCCTGACTTCACATACCATTAACGGCGATGCCTTGAACCTTTCAATCTCTTCCTTCAAGCGATTGATTGTTTCTTTCATAATCCTGTTTTCCTCCTCATATGGGTTTGAGGAAGTGGAATAAGAGTACATTATGCTGTCAATTATGTTTTTTGGCTTTGATTCTTTTGCCGGCATAGTTATTCAAGAAAAATATTTAGTATAAAAAGATTTGTATTTAGGCGTTGAATTTTCCATATTCCATTACTATAAGGCCATCAGCATATATTGTGGGATTTTTAATAACAACATCAATATGAAAAGGCACATCAACTTTGCCGCCAAAATGCCTGTTGTTGCCAAATGCAATATGGCAAGTGCTGGTAACCTTCTCGTCCTCTAAAACATTTCCTGTTATCTTTGCCTTACAGTTTGTTCCAATTCCAAGCTCGGCAACGTTCTTATATAATTTGTTTTTTAATGATTTTTTGAATTGATTTGCGGTTTTTCCTCCAATAATCTTTGTGATAAATCCGTTTTTGACAATAATTTGAATAGTTTTATCGACTTTTCCAATGCCGCCTACGCTTGCATCAACTACGATTGTGCCGTTTGTTTTGTTTTCCAAAGGCGCAATAAAAATCTCGCCTGCAGGTAGATTTCCAAAAGCCCCTTTTTTTGTGTAAATCCCGTAGTCACTAACCCATTTTCTTCTCTTTGTATAAAACTCAACATTTGTTCCTTTTTTTGTTGTTATTTTTATTATATTTTTGTTTTCTAATTTTTTAATGAGTTTTTCGTTAATTATTTTTATTTTATTGAAATCAACATTTAATGCCCTTTTCATCATTTCAATTGTTATTCCAGGCATGCTTGCTATTCTTGCCCCTTTCCTGCTTGCATTTTCCCTTGCTTTGGTATGGCTCAATGACTTTGTTGTGGGCATTAAAATAACATCATATTTCAGCATCTCGTTCGCAATGTTTTTACTTGGTTCTGTCCCATGCGCTTCAGGTATTGGTGTCAGGACTAATTTGGATTTCTTAGTTATTTTCAATGAATTTTTATAAAGAATTTTTCCAATGTTTTTTAATTTTGAATCTGTAATAACCAAGCAACTTTCATTGCTCTTAAGATTCATGCAGTCCTTAAGAATTATTTTTGCGGATTTGTCAAGCAGCATTTTAAGCTACAAAATCCCCGTCTTTTAGAATCCAGTGCTTGTTGCCATTTTTGTCAATCCCGTATACATCAATCTTCTGCCTTGGGGCATTGAAAACAATGTCCATATGGTATTCTGTGCTCCTGTCAGGCTCGAAACCGCTTCCAAGCGCAATGTGCATCATTCTTGCTATTTTCTCGTTAACAATAAGGTATTCGCACAATCTCGCCTTTGGGTTGGTGTTGATTGCGAACTCTCCAATTCTTTCAAAATTATTCTTTTTTAAATTGATTATTTCCTGGGGAATGCTCTTGTTCTTTTCAGCCTCAAGCAGTAGCTTCATTGCCTCGTCTTTTCTTTTTTTGATTTTATCGATGATTTCCTTTGGTCCATTTGTTATCTTATAGCTGTCACCATAGCACTCAACAACCAACGGGTTTTTTTCATTTAATGAATAGCTCTGGTCAACATGAACAACAACATCCCCCACAAAGATTCCTTTCATGTACTCCGGAGTTGTAAATGCCTCTCCTCCTGGAATGTTGCCCATGCAGCCTGCCCTTATGCCTGTCATTTTCAAGTATTCCCTGTTTAGCTTTTCTTTTACATCGGTATCGCTTCTTCTGACCCATCTTCTTGAGCCGTCTTCTTTTATCAATCCAACTTCAAGCTTTGTGACATATTTTTCCTTTAGCTTGCCTTCCACATGGATGACATCGCATTTGTCCATTATATCCTTGACTTTCTGGTTTCTTGCCCTTATGTCACTCCAATCAACCAAATTCGTCTCGATAAAAATGTCAATCGGTATTGTTTCTGTAAAGGCAACCCTTGCCATTGGATCTCTTTTATCATACTTTGTTTGAGGATAGAAATCGAGCTTGTAAATCATCTGTCCGGGAGTCTGCCATCTTGTTTTTTTATTTGGAGAAGGATATCCAATAATCTCTCCAAAAAGATGCTTTCCGGGATACCCTTTTGCGCTTATTGAAAAAGACAAGTCTATGGGTTTTATTCTGTCGAGCTTCAGCAATTGTGATAATCTTTTGTATTTCTTAAATGGCCCCTCATCAATGTCCTTTGACAGCTCACATCCAAGCAATGTTGCCCTTAATTCAGAAACTCTTTCGCTTTTCTCGAGCATGGAGCCTCTAAAAGTGCAGGCATTCATTGTTGGATCCGCGGTTTTTTTTGCGGTTTGCGTCATTGCCCATATTATGGAGTAAGAGTCAAGATAATCCTCCAAAGGGTGCCCCATCAAATCTTTTGTTGGAATAAGCGTGAAGCCGATGCCTACCCTCTCGCCTTTTTTCAGAGCATATACCTCTCTCCAAAGAATTTCGGCAGTCTGCATCAGCTCTTTCATTCTGTAGTCATTAAACCACTCTGTGTGGAAAGGCAATTTTAATGCGCCTTCAAAATTGTCTTTTCCGGCTTCAAGAATAAAATCCGGCTTTTTGAACAGTTTTCTGAATTCTCCTCTGGCTTTTTTATCAACTTCCTGAATAAATTCTCCTAAAGCCTTTGTTTTTTCATTTTTTATTCCTTTCTCCAGTTCTTCAAAGCACTGCCACACATCCTTTAGGGCTTCCAGCCCTTCTGATTCACCATTTATCCCCACGCAGCTTACATCCGCACCTAATTCATGAAGCGCCCTTGACAAAGGCGCCAATGTGTAGAAATCATTCCTGTTGATTATATCAAATGTTATAAAGAAAGATTTGTTCTTGGCATTTTTTATTATTTTTTTATAATCGCTGACAGCAGAATTAAATTCATTTTCGTTGTATTTCATGAGCATGGTAATTCAGAATTTGTTTTTAAAACTTTGCACTTGAGCTGGACCTTAAATCAGGCGTCTTAAGCAGATACACAAAGCACAATGCCAGGAAAATCAAGACCATTACTAATGATATGTCGTAGCTGTACTGCACAATAAGCCAGCCGCCCAATAGGGGACCAAACAATGCAGCCAGCCTGCCGACTATTTGCAAGTAGCCAAAATACTCCCCCATCTTATCATTTGGCGTCAAGAACACAAAGAAGCTCCTTGAGGCTGCAAGAGAGCCGCCAAATGCAATGCTTCCAAGCAGCCCGGCAATCCAAAAGGCTGTCAGGTTTTTTGAAATGATGAAAGTTGATATTACTGCCATCCACGTAATAATACAAATCTTCAGCATATTCCTTGAGCCATACCTGTCAGCGAGCTTGCCAAATATCAAGGCTCCGAAGCAAGCGCCAAACGACTGCCCCATAAACAAGAATATGAAGCTCGCCAGAGTCATTCCTATTTCTTTTTTAGCATACAGGAAGAAAAAGATGTCTATGGCTGCAAGCGCATTTGAGAAAAGTGCGTAGTATACTAGGAAAGGCAGCATTCCTTTAATATCCATTAATTTCCTTAAATTCATTATAATAGAAGCGAAAGTTCTTCTAATATCCTGAATGCTTATTTTAAAGTTTTGCTTCTTTACATTCTCATCTTTTACCACAAAAAATAAAGGAAGTGAAAAGGCAAAAAAGAAAATTGCAATCACGGGGAAAACTGCATTAATGCCAGCGGCTGTTTCCATTGTGTCATTGGCAAAGTACCAAAGGGTAATATAAGCAACAAAGAGGCTTAACAGGGTGCCTATGAAGCCAGTAGCCATGCCAAGACCAGAAATTTTTCCCATTTCTTTGTCTGAAGCTAGGGTTGGCAGGAGCGCATTGTATATGGATAAACTCAAATTATAAAGTATTGTTGCAATTCCTGCAAGAATCAGGTTCCAGAACAAGTTTGTCAATGGCAAAATTGCAATTATGATTATCATTAAAAATGTCGGAATCACGATGAATGGCTTTCTTACATTAGTTTTATCGGAAATCGCCCCTGCAATCGGAACAATGATGCTAAAAACAAAAATTGCGATTGCGACTGTCAGCCCGATGTGAAATTCATTTCCCCCTAAGATGGAGGTAACTAAAAGCGGCCAGAATATAGTTACAAATGGTGATGTGAATGCCGTGTTGGCTAAGTCGTACAGCGCCCATGCAACAATTTTTTTACTTAACATTTTCCCTAGCTTTTTCCAGTTCTCTTGCCTTTATCGGCAATCAAAAACACTGCCGTCGCAATTGCATAACTGCGGTCGTGGCTTATGCTCAAATCACAGCTTAACATTTTTAAATTATTTTTTAAAAATGGCTTCTGAATCCGTAAAACTGGTTTTTCCCCGCTTAATTTTTGTATTAAAATATCATGCCATCTTAATTGGTTGAACACCTTCTTACAGCTTTCTTTTGCAGCAAACAATCCAGCCAAGGTTTCAGGTTTCGCGTTCCTAATCTCACTCTCATGGAATATCTTATGCAGAGGCTCTCTGCCCAAATTTTTGAATCTCTTGATTTCTACAATATCGCAGCCAATCCTTATATTTAAGCCTCCGATCTTGGAATTATTATGGATTGCCATTGAATCACAATTCCCCAACTTTTTGCTCAAGAATTCTTGCTATTTCCTTATATGGCTTGTTGGTTATTTCACTTGGGTCAATCAACTTCCCAAAAGTAACGCTTGTTTTTCCAAATTTAGGTATTGTTTTTCCTATTGGGAGGACTTCAAAGAGGCCTTTTAGCCTTACTGGCACTATGGGGATTTTCATGCTTGTTACTATAAGTCCCACTCCACTTTTAAATTCGTGTATTTTACCGTCCAATGTCCTCTTCCCTTCGGGGAAAAATATTACAGAAAATTTCCTGTCCATCATCTCACCCATAAAATCCATACTTTCATCTATTCCGATAGTGGCTCCAAATGGGAAGGCATTATATGAAAAGATACTGTAGTAGCCCAGCATTTTTTTCAAATTCCTCTTAATAAATCCCTTGACTCCAATGCCAAATACAACCACGCCATCTGCTGCAACTGCCAAAGGGATTTTAATGTGTTTAATCATTAAAGGCACATCGAATGCACTTTGGTGGTTGCTTACAAATATTACAGGATATTTTATGCCTTCGAGATTATCAAGCCCAAAATATTGCGTTTTGGTAAAAAATCTGGCTATTGGAAAAACGAGCAACTTTTGGTAAACTTTCCTTAACACCTCAAACAATCTCGTAGTAGGCCAAGATCGGAACTTTATGCGATAAACAACTCTTTGGTTTGTGAGCTTTTCAAGATCAAAAACTGTTGTATTTTGGTCCAATTTCATTTCATCTATCTCGACATCAAAATGATTTTCCAGCTCTGTAATGAGTTCAATCCTCTTTAGAGAGTCCATGCCGATATCAACAAGATTGGAACTCTGGTTGATTTTTTTACCCGGCACGAGTATCTGATCTATGATTTTGAACAGTTTCTTTTCATACGAGAATTTTTCCAATGCTGCCCTATTGCTGCCTAGTTCCTTCATTAATATAAACTTTTTAACCTTGCCAGTTGGAGTTTTTGGAAATTCATTTTTCCAAACAGTATAACCTGCAATTTTCTGATGACTTAGCAATTTCTCATTCGCCTGCTTTATTATTTCCTTAGGGTTTTTTCCCTCTTCAAGGATTAAGATTGCTTGCACTTTATTGTCTTTTTGGACAACACAGCTTTCCTTCACGCCATTTATTGAATTGAGTACAGGCTCTATGTCCGAGGGATATGCCTTCAAGCCGCTTGGGGTTATGATGATATCTTTCTTGCGCTCTTTAATGTAGAGGTAATCATCCTTTATCTCGCCGACGTCGCCTGTCTTAAACCACCCATTTTCAAAAGATGCCTTTGTTTTTTCTTTGTCGAGGTAGTAGCCTATTGAAATGTTGGCTCCCTTGACTAGAATCTCTTTGTCAGGACCAAGCTTGACGCTTATCCCATAGGCTATTTTGCCGGCACTTCCAGTTCTTGATGCGAAAGGCGCATTGATGCTGACAACAGCGGCTGTCTCTGTCAAACCATACCCTTGCAGCACAAAAATATATTTCCTCTTCCACCACTTTTCTACCTCGGGTTCCAGGGCAGCGCCTCCCACGCCTATAATCCTAAATTGAATTCCAAGATTGCATGCAACACACTTGTCTTCCAAATGTTCTCTCAGATTTGCCAAAATTCCCGGCACAAAGATTGCTGCGTGGATTCTTTTGTTTCTTATAAGGGCAATCAATTTTCTAGGCTGTACCGTATCGGTAAAGAAAACGTTATAGCCAAAATGAAGAGGCAAAAACAAACCCATTATTTGTGCAAATATATGGCTTAGCGGCAGAACATTCAGAAATCTCAAGTGCAGCCTTATATTGATTGTTTTTACAGCAACCTGCACAGCCGTATAAATGTTGTCATGGGTTAATATAACACCTTTTGGGTCTCCTGTTGTGCCAGAGGTGTATTGTATTTCAATGATATCATTTGGCTTAATTTCAGGATATGGGATTTCTTTAAATACTCCATCGTCTAAGTGGTTTTCAAGCTCTTCCAAAAGATAGCTCTTTACATTTCTGATTGAATGATTGATGAATTCTCTTTGAAAAATTGCCTTTGCGTTAACCTGATTGTTTATTTTTTTAACGAGCTTTTTATCTGACATAACATCAAGCGGCACCACAATAATTCCAGACAGGATGCATGCCAAATATACTACAACCCACTCTATTGAGCTGTATCCCAGAATTATTATTTTATCTCCTTTTTTTATTTTGTTATTGTCAAGAAAAATCCTTAGTTTTTGGATTTTTCCATGTAACTCATTGCCGCTGACATGCCTTGTCCTATATCCTATTTTTTGGCTGTACAGCGTCCTTTGGGTGTTTGATGATATGGCTTTCAGAATAAGCTCTTGCAGAGGGGAAAGCTTTTGACTCATGTTACTTTGACCTTATCCAATCGTTAATAAATCTTTTGATGTTTTTGTAAGAGTTGTAATCCTATTTTTGAACAATAGAGTATCTTCTATCCGAATGCCGAATTTTCCTGGGAAATAAATTCCCGGCTCGATTGTAAAAACCATATTATTCCTTATTTTGTCTTTTGAATTTAGCGTAAGATTCGGCAGTTCATGAATTTCAACTCCAACCCCATGCCCGAGCCCGTGAGTAAAATTTTTTTTGTATTTTCCAAGGCTTTTGTTTGTGTAATTATAAAGTTCAGAGCATTTTTTATCGTTCTTTATCTGGTTAATTGTGTTTTGTTGTATTGACAGAAGCATATTGTATATCTCTTTTTCCTTTTTTGATATTTTCCCAATGAAAATTGTTCTTGTGATGTCAGAGCAATAACCCATATATTCCACTCCAAAATCTATGACACAGAATCCTCTTTTGATTTTTGTATTTGACGGCTCGTGATGGGGCATGCTTCCGTTGCTTCCGGAAGCCACGATTGGATTAAAGGAAATCTCCAGCCCATTTTTCTTTGCTTCGTATTCAAGAAAAGCTGCCGCTTCGCTTTCTGTTTTGAAGCTTTTGAAATTTTTTATTGCCTTTTGGAGTATTTTGTCAGCATAAGCGCATGATTTTTTAAGAAAGTGCGTCTCTTTTTCTGTTTTTATTTCTCTTAGCCTCATGCAATCCAATGAGATGTCCTTTGTTTTTGCTCTTTTGAATTGTTTTTTAAAATGCTCATAGGAATTCAATGTAAAGTTATTCTTGTCTATTGCAATGTCTCTTGTTTTTAGTTTATTCTTTTTTACGATTTTGTCGATTGACTCAAAGAACTTCTTTTTTTCCATTGAATAGGCTTTTTTAACCATTGATTTTCTTGCCCTTTCAATCTCCATGTCGGGCGCTATAAGAAAAGCCGGCTTGCTTTCAGGCACAACCAAGGCTCCAACTCCTTTGTAGCCTGAGAAATAAAGCATATTGGCATTGTATCTTGATGAGTCTAAATTGTAGAAGATTGCGAAATCAACTCTTTTTTTCCCAAGAATTGACTTAAATTCATTAATTCTCATTATAATTCAAAAATCTTATATACCATTTAAAGTTTTTCCTTTGGCATGGAGAAATGCAGGCTGAAGAACGGTATCACCCTTATCTTTGAGAAGAACTCTTCCAAGTCAGTTGCTGTTGAGGTCATGTTCAAGTTCGGCTCTAATTTTGAAAGCAAAAAGACAGCCGGAATCGCTCATTTTCTTGAGCACATGCTGTTTGAAGGCACAAAAAACAGGAAAGACTCAAGGGAGATTGCCAATGAGATTGAAAAATATGGAGGGGAATTCAATGCCTATACAACAGGCGACAGGACAGCTTTCTTTATCAAGATAATAAACAAAAGGCTTGACACAGCCTTGGATATTTTGAGCGACATGGTTGCCAATCCGATTTTTGACGAGAAGATCATTGAGAAGGAAAAGCAGGTCATTCTGAAAGAGATAAACATGGTTACTGACGACTCAAGGCTGCACCAATGGATTTTATTCCAGAAGACATTATTTGACAGGCATCCTGCAAGAAACCCCACTTATGGGACTGTTGAGGCTGTCAAAAGCTTTGACAGAAAAAATGTAGCATGTTATTACTACAGCCATTACATTCCGAACAATATGGTTATTTCTGTTATAGGCAATGTCAAAAATGTTAAAGCCAATATACAAAAATATTTTGGCAATTTAAAGCCGAGAAACCGGATTAAAAGGGCCATGGTAAAAGAGCCTTTGCAGAAAAAAATCAAAAAGTTTGTTGAGAAAAAGAAGACGCTTAATTCCTATATGATTTTAGGCTACAAAACCGTGCACAGGCTGCACAACGATAGTTATGTTCTTGATGTGATAGCGGCAATACTTGGAAGAGGACAATCTGGATGGATTTTTGACGAGATAAGAAACAAGCGCGGATTAGCGTATCAAGTTGGGGTAAACGATGAAAATGAGATGGATTACGGAACGTTTGCTGTCTACACGGGCATGGACAAGAAAAACATAGAAAAGGCAAAAGAAATTATTTTGCAGCAGTTCAGAAGACTTGAAAAAACAAGCAAAAAGGACTTGGAAGAGGCAAAAACATTCATTGAAGGAAATCATGCACTTGAAACAGAGGACAATTTTACAAGAGCCGACAACCTTGCTGTCTGGGAAACAATAAAGGATGCTAAGCTTGCAGACTCTTATTTGAAAAACATAAGAAGAGTCACAATTAATGATGTAAAAAGAGCTGCAAAAAAATATCTTAATAACAAGTATACTTTGGTTGTGATAGAGCAGGAATGATCTATCTCGTCACTTCAAACTTTTTTATTGTTTCCAAGAGCTTTTTTAATTTAGCATCTTTCCCAAACCTTTCCCTGACTGGCTTTATCATCTCATTTATGTGGTATGAAACAGCAGCCTTCAAATCTGCGGGGTGTATTGTTCCTTCCCTGTATAATTTTTCCAGCTCATTGTAATTCTCAATTACAACATCGCCTCCAAATTTCTCCTGCCTTTTGATTTCCATTGTGTTAAATTTCTCAAATACGAGGTATTTTGAATACTCAAGAACAGGGTTTTCATGAATAATTTTTGCCGGGCAATACGCCTTGCTGATTTTTCTTTTGATTTCTTCTTCGCTGTCATTCATGAAGATTGCAGTATCAGGCCTTGATTTTGACATTTTCAAGTCAATAATCCTGTCCTCTCCCTGCGTTTTTGGAGGCTCTCCCAATCCCATAAGCATGTGGTGGCTTACAACAACCGGCTTCCAAAAGCCCAAGCTTTGTCCGATTTCCCTTGCAAGCACATTCACTTTTCTCTGGTCCATTCCAAGCTGTGTGATGTCTGCCTTCAATTGGAAGATATCGGCGCATTGCATGCAGGGGTACAAAATTTGAGAGGCTTGCTGCACCTCATTTTCTTTTCTTCCCATTATCTGGCCTGTGCGTATTATCCTGTTTACAGTTGAGTTTCTTGCAACATTCATTACCTTTTTCCAGTATTCAGGATCTTTTACATAATCGCTTACCCATACAAATTCCACATTTTTCAGGTCCATTCCGCAATGGCGCCAGACTTCAATAAGGTAATGGCCTACTGTCTGTATCTTGTCTAAATCCCCTCCCATCTTGTTGTTTGCCCATGCATGCCAGTCGGCAACAAGCATCTTGAACTTGATGCCTGCCTTGGTCATCTTGTTGACATTAATAGCCCTTAGAATTCCCTGCGCAATGTGTATGTCCGTGCCAGAAGGCTCAAAGCCGTCATAGGCAACAGGATGCTCTTTTGTTTTTAACAGGTGCCTTAGCTCTTCTTCTGTTAGTATCTCTTCCCCAACCTGCTTTATCAATTCTATTTTGCCTTCTGCATCCATAAAGAACCAGTTTTACTGTTGATATTTAAAGTTTTTCAGTGGTTTTGCTTGAAAATCATCTGTGAAGCTATGCCGACAGAAATCCCAATTATCTCCAATGCAAAGAATATAATCATGCTGAATGGCAGATTGCTCATATAAGTGCTGAAGCCTGTGGTGCTTAAAACTGCGTCGCCTGTTGGTATTATAGTTGCTGGTGTGCCTCCCTCTCCATATATCGGAAGCATAAAGTAAACAAGCAAAGCAACAAATGCCCCAATATATGCTCCTTCTTTCATAAAGCGCTTCATGGAAGTTTTAGAATAAAAAGGTTGTGGTTTATACCACTGGACATCTTCGCACAAACTTTATAAACCCATTTCTTAGCTTGTTGTGTATGAAAATCTCAGTTTCTTTATTATCATCTTATCTGTACTGCTCGAGAAAGCTGTTTCTTGAAAAGGTTTTGCTGCTGGAAGAGCCTCCTAAGGAGAGCATTGTAATGGGCTCAATTAGGCATGAAACCTATGACAATATAAACAAAAAGGAAGGGGAAATTGTGACTTCTATAACAGAAAAACATGATTCAGAGCATATACAGGCTCTTTACAAGCAGAGATATCTTCAGATTTTAAGGAAAGCAATAGCCAGCAATAAAAAAAGGCTGGAAGAGGTCAATATCAACATGCTTGAAGCCTACAGAAAGAGCTTTCCGTTCATCATGGAAGAGTCTTCGGTAAGGTCAGACAACATTGTTAATTTTATAAAATCAAACAACGTCTTTGGAGAGGAATTATGGCAGAAACTTACTCCAAAGATAATATCGGAATTAAGGGTTGAATCTGACGAATTAAAATTAAAAGGAATTATAGACAAGGTTCATGTTTATGATAATGAGTATGTGCCTTTTGAGCTCAAAACAGGCAGAACTCCAAGTGATGGAATTTGGCCATCTCACAGAATCCAGATAGCAGCTTACTCATTGCTTTTGCAGGAGAAATTCAACAAACAGGTAAAAGGGGGATTTGTTGTTTACCTTGACACAAAGGAAAAAAGGCACATTGCTATAAATCCTTTCATGAAGCAGGAGATAAGGCAGTTAGTTGATGAAGTTATAGCGTTGCTTGAAAGCAAAGAACTGCCAGATTTCTGCAATAATGAAAACAAATGCAAAAAATGCGGCTTAAAGCAAACCTGCTATAATGAGGAAGAAGTGAATAATTTACTAAAAATCAAGGTTAGTGGTTAAATTGTGTATGTTTAATTCTATGTGGCGAAACATTTAAATATAACTTGCCCTACAATCTCTGAGTATTAACTGTAGAGGGATAAACAATGCCTGAAGATGATAAAAAGTTCTCAAAGCAACTGATTGGAAAGACAGTTGTAAGCAAGACCGGAAAGAGGTTTGGAGAAGTTGGCGACATTATTTTTGAGACAAGAAGCGGAGAGCTGATTCACATGGTGCTTCACAACCCGACTTCCTACACTGAAAAGCTTGAACTTGAAAAAGACAAGGAAGGCCACATACTGATTCCTTTCAGCGCAGTCATTGCAATAGGTGACTTTATGGTTGTTGCCGAAGAGGATATTATTTAGATTACTTCCCATAACTTATTTCTTATAACTAATATCTACTCAATACAAGAGTATTTAAGAGACCGAAGATGACTAGGGATATTGAAAGTGCAGCGTATTGTATTTTTTCACTCGCCCTTAATAAGAAAGACAATATAGTACTCCCTATGATAAGACCCAAAACTTCTGGAACAAATATTGGAGCTTTTATATACAAACTAAGGTTCTTAAAAACAAAAATAAGAAGAGTAATCTTTAAAAAAATATTTATACCAACTGTAATCCATATATAACTTAGAATTTTTTTATATTCTATATCGGAAGCAAATATGAGCCCTAATACCAGTGGAAAAATGTATAGGCTTAAATACAGTGCAACAAATTTAATGTAACCTATGTTATAAAAAGTTTTTTCAATTAGAGTAAAAATGTGAAAAGGAGAAAGAATAGGATTCCTAAAAACAACATTTATAATAAAAAATATCAAAGTAAAAATACTCAAGAAAGCGACAAGTGCTTTTGTGACCTTCATATACTATTGGTAAAATGATTTATTTAAATACCTTTTTAAACAATATTTGGTTTCTCAGGGTATTAAATGGAACAAAATAGCGCTCTGTGGACCGAGAAGTACAGGCCATCAGATTTCTCTGATATAAAAGGCCAGAAAGAGATAGTCAAAAGAGTCAAGGCTTTTGTGGAGCAGCAAAACCTGCCACACTTGCTTTTTGCAGGGCCTGCAGGTGTTGGAAAAACAAGTTTGTCTTTGGTGATAGCAAAAAAGCTATTCAAGGACCTATGGAGGCAGAATTTTCTTGAATTAAACGCTAGTGATGAAAGGGGAATTGACATAATAAGAAACAAGGTAAAAGACTTTGCAAGGACAAGGGCAATTGGAAATGTGCCGTTCAAGATAATTTATTTGGATGAATGTGATGCCCTGACAAGAGAGGCGCAGCAGGCATTGAGAAGGACAATGGAAAACTACACTCAAACGTGCAGGTTTGTTCTTTCTGCAAACTATTCATCAAAAATAATCGAGCCTATACAAAGCAGGTGCGTTGTCTTCAGGTTCAAGCAGCTGGATAAGAAAGATATCATAGAAATCATTGAAAAAATCTCAAAGGATGAAAAATTAAAAATTGATGAAAAAGCCAAAGAAGCCTTGTATGAGATATGCGAAGGCGACTGCAGAAGGCTTGAAAACATACTGCAAAGCTCGGCTGCAATAGCCGACCACATAACAGAAGATTTGATTCATTCAATGGCTTCTGTTGCCAAGCCAAAGGAGATAAAACAAGTTTTGGAGCTTGCATTAATCAATAATTTTATTGAAGCCAGAAACAAGCTGCTGGACTTGATGCTGAGCTATGGATTAGCGGGCATTGACATAATAAAGCAGATTCAAAAGGAGATATTGGAGCTAAACATTGACAACAAAGCCAAGATGATTCTCATAGAGAAGTGCGGTGAAATAGAGTTCAGAATGACAGAAGGATCTGATGAGTTTGTCCAGTTAGAGGCTTTGCTAAGCCAGTTTGCATTGGCCGGGAACAGCTAAGAAGCAACTCCGCCTTCTGTTGCCAAATGCTTTACAAGAACCTTAGTTTCTTTATTGTCAAGGACATTATATAAAAGCCTTATGCCAACAGTTTTCTCCAAGTCAAGCCTGTCTGTTGCCAAGTCGGCTGTGCAGGTTATTGTTCTCTTGCCGCTTACTAATTTGACAACTCCCTTATGACCAGCATCTAGACCACCGCATTTGGGGTTTGAAAAAACCGGATCAACTGGCATCTCAAGGATTTCAACGCCAACATTGCTTTCGCGCTCCCTTCTTGCCCTTGGGTCGCGAGGGCATCCAGTGTCAAAGCTGGATGGCTTGCTTTCCTGCTTGTCCCAGAATATGTCCACATTGCCGCTCAAGCTGATGTCAAAGCTGAAAGAAAGCTTGTCCTTACCTACCACAGTCTGCCTGAAATTGCTTACTTGCACAGGAGCTGCTGAGCTGTAGACTGTCCTGCTTGATGTAGGCTTGCAAAGGCTGTCGTCCCTTACATTTATCATATCCTTTAATACACAAACCTTTGTATTTGCCTCTGTCTTGTAATGGTAGCAGGCATCTGCCCTGAAAGTGAATTCTGTGTTGCCGCTGAATTTTCTTGGATTAAAAAAGGCGCCTGTTCCGCCTTTTGGGAATGTCGCGAATGTTGTTGTACCATCCACAATGTTGCCCTCTGCATCCCTCTTTTTTGCATCCAAAAGGTCTTCTGGCTGCTGGTCTTTCAAGTCTTCAAAATTTTTGCCAAAATCGTTTGGGTCAAATCCGACAAGGTTTAGCTTTATATCATTCTTTTCAACCTTTGCTTCACCATCATTTTTCAACCTTACAATCGCATTAAATGAAAATGACTCATCATCAGTCACTTCTGGCGGTGGTGAGTCTTTCTCAAAATTTATTGTGATTCCTGATGTTCCTCCTATGAAAGGAGTTCTAGGAGCTCCTCCTGCAGACGCTCCGCTTTTTTTGCATGCAGAAACCAAAAGAATCAGGCAAATAAGCAATGCAACAGCATAATATCTCTTGTTCATATTGCCTCTTTTCATTGAGCTGTTTATTTTGATGTTGGTATATAAAGTTTTTGGTTTGATGGCTATTGAGGCCCGTACCATTCAGAAGAAGGTGAGCTAGTTGAAGGTGTTGACACACCACTGCTTCCTCCCAACCCGCTTACTTCTTGCTTTATCTGAATTTTTTTTTCTATGCTGTTTCTGTAGATATATACTAAACTAATAGTCATCGGCGTTATATATGCTGTTTTGCTTCCGTAATCTGAGCTTGGCAATTCACATATCACAAAGCCTTCTCCATTAATCAGCCTTACATCACCGCCCCTGCCTCTCGCGGCACTGCCGCCTGTATCCGTGAATGGCCCGCATGTGAGCTCTTTGTTTCCTATTCTGACTTCCTGGAGATGTACCCTATCCACTTCTCTCTTAATATTTTTTCGCCTGAAGGCCCGCATTTGTTAAGCATATCATACTTTATAACTTCGCCATTTCCTGCATTTTTAATCGTTATCTTAAATTGTGTTTTTGTTGCAAAGGCTTCTTCATCTATTTTTGTTATAGCTACAGGGGCGCCTTGGCTTGACAGGGAAATATCCTGCACTTGGCATACTTTCTTTTCATTTGTAGTTGAATAGGGATTTGGATCTATGCATACTGACGGGCCGGCAACTGTCTGGTAGAAATAACAAGCTGTTGCAAGTAAAGTCGGCTCGTACTTATCCACATTTAAATTGTCGACTTGGATAACACCTTTGAATGTTGCTATATCAAGGCCGCCATTTGGGTTTATAGTGCTTTTGCCTTCCAACGCCTTTCTGTTTGTATCTTGGATATTGGTGTCTCTGAAGTTTATAATGTTTGGATCATAACCACTTAAATAAATTTTACCATCTGGTGCTGTGCCTTCGTTTGGCTGGGGGAAGGCTCCTTTATTTCTCATTTCCAAAACAACTTCAAAACTATTGGCATTTTCACCAGCCCCTTTTTCAACGTGTATTGTTGTGGGCGGCGCATTAGCCAGAAAATTCATAGTAATTCCTTCTGTTCCTGTTCTTATCTCCTCCAAGGATTTTTCGTTGCTTTTTTTGCCTTTGCACCCGGAAATCAGGATTAATAAAGCAATAAACAAGATAAAAACCAGCCTTTTTTTCAATTTTATCACTCTTTGCTCAAAACTTGGTGTTTTTGTATATAAAACTTTTTATCTTGCTGTTTTTTGTGTTAAGTAACTGGCTGAGATTGATTGTGTATATCCATAAGTCATGTCTATCCTGAGTGGCTTTAGAAACGGGTCCTGGTTGTTTTGGATTCCTTCCTTGAAAGCGCACCTTATAATGTCTTTTTTGTCTTTAAGTTTTACATAGCCTTGTTTTTCTTTGTTGCCTTTTTCTTTTGGCTCGCAGTCAAGCTCTTCTCCCAGACCTGTGCCTGGGAAAAATGCCTTTACGGTTATTGTGTTGAACTTGTCGCTGCTTACTTTTCCCTGTGTGCAGAATTCTTTTACAGCATCGTTCTTTATAACAATGCCTGTTCCCTTATTCTCAACATAAATCAAAAATTGGGGAGTTATTTTTCCGGAATCCTGGCTTGGAAGCATCTGGACTTCTATTTTGCTTATTGCAACCGGAGCGCCCTGGCCGTTTGCAAATGCCAAGTCCTGCAGTTTGCATACTTTTTTTCCAGGCCTTAAATTGTTTGGATCTGTGTCCATGCAGAATGTTGCATCTAATACAGTTTTGTAAGGATAGCATAATGTTGCAATTGCAGCTGAGCTGTGGAATTCGCTTTGGGGGTCAACTTTTCCTGCCACAAGATTGTAGCTTATAACTTCCTCTCCCCCTTTTTGGTTTATTATGCTTTTTCCCTCTATGCCAAAAGAAGCGATATTGTTAAGTCCTGAAAGCGGTTGCACATTTCCGCTCGTCAGCAATTCTATATTTTTAGTGTAATCCTTTTCAAATCCAATGGATATAAACGCTGCATTGCTTTTTATGTCGGCAGCCCCGGAATTTCTTACTTTTACCACAACAGGAAACTTGTCGCCTTCGAAAATTCTTTGAGGCGGGGTGTTCTTGAGGAACTCCATTTTTAGTCCATCAAAGCCTACTCTCACATCTATGTCCTGTGTCTTTTTAGTGGAGGTTCCTGTGCAGCTTATTATAAAAATAATCAATAACGAAGTTATAAGAATTGTTTTTTTGTGCATTTTTGAAAATTATGATTATTTAGTCATGTATTCTTTTGTTCCAGAATATTGTCCTTCATTGTTATATGCATAAACAGTATAAGTATATGGTTTTCCTACTATTAATTTTAGTCCGCCGTAATCAAAACAATAATTGCCTGAGCCATCTTCTTTGATATCCTGGCAGCCTTGTACAATAACCTCTGGTTCGTCTGCAGAAAATCTTGTAACATCATAACTAATTACCTTTGGACTAGACGGTTTATCCCAGCGAATTGTAACCACTTGGGTTTGATAATCGTAAGAAGCACGCACAATTATGGGTGATATATCTGGAATATTCTGTGTGTCTGTTTGCCCACTTTCTGATTCAATGCGTATAAACTGTACATCTTCTTTAGATAGATAATCTCCAATACCTGATTTATCAATAATTACACCATTCTTAATCTTATTGGCTGTGTCCAAAATTTTTTCAACATAGTTTATAGTGCCTTCTACACAGCCATTAAAGCATTTATTGTAATCTTTTGAATTTGCGCATGCCTTTTGACACTTCGCTTCTGGTCTGCATCCCCATCCATTATATGCTCTTAATGTGGCTTTTATGTCCCTGTAGCTTAAATATTTCTGATGCCTATCTTGATATTTCCATTTGGGGCAGAATGGCTCAAGACTTGAAGAACTTATGCCTCCTTTAGATTTCTGATATTTTTCGTTTAATAATTTTAAGCCAACTTTTATATTGCACTCTTTATTATAAATAGTTTGTCCTTTAGTGCAAATAGTTGATAAACCTTCATGAATCTTATTTACCTGCATTACACCAACGCTAGTATCATCATAACTCGTTAAAATTTTATCAGGTCCACAAGAAGTATCCTCACTTGCTTTGCAATCACTCCAATGATTTTTACCGCTTTCTGCGCAGCAATGCCTCCATCTGCTTTCAGTAAGAGTCAATGCAGAGATTAAATCCATACTCAAACCTGGGAAGTAAATGTCTGTTCCTGGTTTGAATTCTATAGCAGACTTTGTAATCCAATCAGGGACCGTTTCCACTAATTGCACAGGAAGCTGCTCAACATTAACAGTCACAGAATTCTCGAGCAGATAGTTATATCTCGCCCTAACCCTGAAATACCTTGTTGTTATTGGTGAATCACCAAGCACTGCCGAACTTGGCTCGAACCTGCACACAAAGCTTCTGGACTTGTCTATGTCCTTGTTTAAATCCTTGAACTGCTTGCTGCCGACATCAAGCGCATACGCATTGTATTTTTCTTGAGTAGAACCTTCTCCTTCATTGGTTTGGAACAAAAAAGCGCATTCTTGATTGCACTTATCAAAAACAGTTTGGCATTCCTTTATGCAATTGTTCTTATTTTCATCAGAGCCACCTACATTGCTACAAGCTACTGTACAAGGAACTACAACATTATTAGTACATGAGCCAAAACAATCAGTTAATTCATACTTCTTAAACGGCATGCTGCAGGGGCATTCCAATTTTTCCAATTCTGTTTTTGGGTCTTCACATTTTTCAAGCTTATCGGAAGTGCCAAGTGTAATTCCGTATGGCGTCAGTAAAATTAATTCTGTTATGTTTTTTATTTTTCCTTCCCATCTTGTGATAATTTTCTTATCTTTGTCCTGAATTTCCTTTCTGTTGGTTAGTGTAATGCCTATGATCGGCTTTATGGCATAGCCTTCGCTTACTGTAACAAGAGGACCTACGCCTAAGCCGATTTCAACAGGCCCGTTTGTGAAAACTGCTGCAGGAGTCTTGTCTTTTATCCCAAATTGTGTCAATGGATCAATTCCCTCTCTTGAACTTGCCCTGAATCTTTCCCTGTCCATAAAGTATGTTTTCAGATAAGAATCGGTGCCAAAATTATACTCTGCTGATAATGTAACTATATTAGCTCCTGCTGGTATTTTGTTTTCATCTTTTGGCAGGAACGTGCATTGGGTGTCAACTTCCTCCAATGTGAATATTGGGAATTTTATTTCTGGTATTATCTTATCTGCATATATCCTTTTACTGTCTTTCCATCTGCTGCAGTTGAAGCTCACAATTACTGCATCTTTGTATGTTTTGCTCCTTATAGTGCCCCACACAGTAATCGGCTCGTCAGTATAAAATCTTGGGTCAGAAGCCCTTATATTGCCGAAATAGACTCCAAGGCTTTCATATCTATTTTTTTCAACGTTGCCCCTGTACAGGCCTGCTGTGGCGATGTCAAGCCTGCCTTCAATGAACCCTTTTAGGTTGGCTGTAAATGAACTGTAAAACTCTGTGAATGTTGTACCTTGTTTTGCTATGTAGGGGATGGTATTTGTTTCAAGCCCTGCAACATTTACAGTCATTATTAAAAAAAATGTTACCAATAAAATAAATGCCATCACAGGATAAGTTGCTTTTTTCTTGCCATCAATTTCATTCGATTCTTTAACATAGCAATAGGGAATTACAAATAATGTAAGCGGTGGAATAAACTTCAAAAATAAATACTCAGAATTCCATAAAAACCCATACCCAAAAAAATCAATTATCAGAAGACTGGGCATGTAGAGATATGTTAAATAAGGTTGTGTTCTTTCTTTTTGCTTTATATAAACAAATCCAAAAAAAATGATATATATTGCATGAAGCCATGCCCTTATGTTGCCCTGCCATCCATTATTGAGCCAAAAAAATGAAAAAACAAACATTGCATAAAGCGAAGAGAAAAGCCCCGCGACTTCACCCTCCTTATAGTTTCTATCAAATTTCCATACCAACCATCCTAAAAACAAAAAAAGCAAAATCATCCCATATTGACCTAATGGTATTGAAAAACTTATGTTTAAATAAGATGGAAAAATTTTTGGAATGAAATAATTTGATATAATAATTATGCCAAATGCGAGTATAAAAGCTCTGTATTCTTTTTCTATTATTTTAAAAACCATGTTAATATAAAACAATGCAAAAGTAAAACTAGAAGTTAGCACTGGCAGCAAACTTAAGGATAAAAGACCTAGTGGAGGTAATTCAAACCCCCTATATGGTGGCCAACCCGGTATAAGCCAAGCCGGTGCCATGTCTAGCAGCCAAATAGCAAGGACTCCTGCGATGAAAAATCTTGAAATTTCATTTTTAGTAAATCCTGTAACAAGCCCCCATCCAATGAAAATCACTATTATAATTATTGCTAGTAACCCTACTATTGTAATACCAACACCAAGCACAAAAGTACGAAACCCATAAATATTCTTATAATACGCTGATATAAACAAAATCAACCCCAGTAAAAACCACGCCCAAAAAGTCTTGCTTTTAGCTGTGTTAATGGTGATTTCTGTTGCGCGGTTTATAAGTGCATCTTTTTTTTCATTTACTGTGTTTCTTGCTCCTTGAATTCTGCCGCCTAAAGTTTGCCTTTGCCTTTCTTCTTGCCGATCTTCTTCTTCAATCCTTCGTCTTTCTATTTCCTCTTGTCTTTCTCTTGCAGATTCTGCTCTTTCTCTGGCTGCTGCTTCAGCTTGTTCTCTTGATAAGGCAAGTCTTTCACGCTCTAAAGAAAGTCTTCTCCTTTCAGCTTCTGCTGCCTCAGCCGCTTCCCTTCTAGCTCTTTCTCCTGGGGTTTCACGACGTGCCAATCAAAATCACCATTTTAGCCATTTTCAAAATAACAATCTCTAAAGAATTCTTCCCAAGCCACCTCTTCTTTTTTAATGGATTATGAAATAAAATAAGCATTATAATTAAGCCAGTTCTATCTTTAGTTCAACAACTTCCATGTCTTCCAGAGGCTCGAGCCTCAGGTAATTGTTGCCTTCTGAAATCCTGCTGTTGATGTTCTTTGAAAATGCTGCCTTGTCTGTTTCTATGGTTTCAATGTGCCCGTTGACATCAAGCTTTGCCCTTTTCTGTTTGTTGTCATCTACAAGCTTGATTGTCAATACCGCATCATCATTTCCATTTCTTATGCTTTGGAACGCATCGCTGCTTACCTCAAAGAAGTATGTCTTTACAGCAGGCTCTTTGAACTCAAGAGCAATTCTTATCTGCTCTACAGAGTAGCTGCCTTTGGATGTCTTGAAAACAATGTTGTTCTCGCCTTCGTTCAATGCGCTTTTCGGCACGCTCTGCCTGTAGGCATTGTCGCATACAGGAACTGAGGAAAAGAGCTTTTTGTTGTTTATATAAATATCAAGCGTTCCAAGATCATTCACATTGCCGCAGTATGGTATGAACTTGAGTGTGGCTTTGTCCATGCTGGAAAATTCTGAATCGCTTAATGTAAAGAGGTTTGTGCTTTCCTGTTTGCTTGTGTCTGTGATGTCGCCGATTATCCTAACGTTCTCAAGGCTGTACTCATTTGTTGTCCAGAACTTTAAACCGACAGAAGAAACGCTGAACTCAAGCAAATTTGTCTTTTGAAGCAGTTTCTTGTCAAGCTTTACAGGCTCTATAATTTCGCTTGTTAATTCATTCTCAAAAACAATCACATTATTCAGCTTTATGGTCAAAATGCCTTCTCTTTTCTTTGCTGTGAAGGAAACAACTACATTGTCTGTGTTGTCGGGGTCTTCAAGCCAGAAATCAATCTTCTTTGCTTTTTTGTCAAACCATCCGCTTCTTACAATGAAAGGGTTTATCTTTTCCATCTCCTTTGCATTGGTTGTCTCCACCAAGAATATGTTCGGGATTTCTTTCTCGTCTTCTAAGTTGCTGGATGTGCTGAGCATTCCCGGAAATGCCTTTAACAGCACATTAGATGTGTCTCCTCCTGAAGTTGTCTCTGTTGCCCTTTCTTCAATAAGCTTCTTTCTTTCAGAGCTTGGCAAAAATACAATATAAAGAATGATCAAGCCGGCGATGATAGCGACTAAAACCGCTGCATTCATGCCTCCTTGTGACTTCTTATGCATCATAGCACCTTTTTTAAATTGATTTTACTACAATAATGTGAATAACTTAACATAAACATATTTAAATGTTTTTATTTTAGTGTTGTATATGAAACTGCTGCATTCCAACTTAAAGAAAGGGGAAGTAAAGGTAATGACGCAAAACCTTGATGATTTGTGGTATTTGAGCGCTATTATAGAGCCAAAGGACATTGTACAGGGAAAGACCTTGAGGAAGATAAAAGCAGCTTCAAGCGATGAAAAATCAAAAGAAGCTTCAAAAAAGCCTGTCTTTATAAGGATTGAAGTAGAAAAGGTTGAGTTCAGCAAATACTCCAATGTGCTGCGCGTTCTCGGCATTATAAAGGAAGCTCCTGAGGAGGTTCCGCTTGGAGAGCATCATACATTCAATGTGGATGACAACACTGCAATCACAATAATAAAGCAGGACTGGCTCAAGTACCAGCTTGACAAGCTGAAAGATGCTTGCTCAGAGAAGAAAAGCTCATTGCTGATATGCGTGCATGACAGGGAAGAAGCGTATTTTGCATTGTTTAAGAAATATGGATATGAGATTTTGACGCATATGCAAGGCGAGGTTCAAAAGAAAAGGGAGGAGAATATAAAGAAAGAGAATTTTTATTTGATAATCATAAACAAGTTAAAAGAGTATGTCGAAAGATACAAAATAAAACAGGTTATCTTGGCATCTCCGTCATTCTGGAAAGAGGACTTGATGAAGGAATTGAAAGACAATGAATTAAAACAAAAGATAATTCTCGCAACATGCTCCTCAGCAACAAAAAACGGCATTGACGAAGTTATAAAAAGGCCTGAGGTGAGGGAAGCTTTAAAACAGGAAAGGACAGCTAAAGAGATAAATAAAGTTGAAGAATTGTTCACAGAAATTGCAAAAAACAACCTTGCTGTTTATGGACTGGAAGAAACGCAAAAGGCTGCTGAAATCGGCGCTGTAAAGGAGCTTTTGATAACAGATTCATTTATAATAAAATCCAGAAATGAAAATTTTTATAATAATGTAGAGCATATTATGAAAACTGCTGACAAGGCAAAGGGAGAGGTTGAGGTAATAAGCTCCGAGCACGAAGCCGGAAAAAAGCTTGATGGATTGGGAGGAATTGCCGCAATCTTGAGGTTTAAGCTGAATTATACTCACGGATAATAATAATTGAGCAATAATTATGCTCAATTATTTGTTGCCTTTACTATATTAAGAAAGGTTTAAAAATAGTTTTAATAGACTATATTAAAAAGAGGTGTATTATGTCTTACATTGACTCAATTCTGAAAGAAAACAGGATTTTCTATCCGAGCCATGAGTTCAGCAGGAAATCCCATATAAAAAAAATACAGGAATATTCAAGGATTTACAAAAAATCTATTGAGAAGCCTGAGGCTTTCTGGGCAGAAAAGGCTTCGCAGCTTGACTGGTTCAGGAAATGGGACATTGTTTTCAGGAATGACCAAGGTTTTTTCAAGTGGTTTGAAGGAGGCTACCTTAATGCCTGCCATAACTGCCTTGATAAGAACATCAAGTCAGGAAAAAAAGACAAGATTGCCTATATATGGGAGTCTGAATCAGGAGAGCACAAAACCTATACTTATGGGCAGTTATTGAAAGAAGTATGCAGGTTGGCAAATGTATTAAAGAAAAAAGGCGTTAAAAAAGGACATGTTGTTGAAATCTATTTGCCTATGATACCGGAATTGCCGATTGCAATGCTTGCATGCGCAAGGATTGGCGCAATACACTCTGTTGTTTTTGCAGGGTTTAGTTCTGATGCATTGAAAGACAGAATACAGGACTCAAATGCAGAGTTGCTGATAACAGCAAACGGGAGCTTCAGAAACGGAAAGATATATCCGTTAAAGGACAATGCTGATATTGCCCTGAAGGATTGTCCTACAATAAAAAATGTTGTTGTTGTAAAAAGAGCAGATAATAATGTTAATATTGCTGATGGAAGGGATTTTTGGTGGCATGAATTAATTAATGAAAAAGATATTGATGATTTTTGCGAGCCTGAAAGCATGCACTCTGAGGAGTCATTATTTATTCTATATACAAGCGGCACAACAGGCAAGCCAAAGGGAATTCTGCATACACAAGCCGGCTATCTGCTTTTTGCTTATCAGACTTTCAAATGGATTTTTGACATAAAAGACAATGATATTTATTTCTGCACAGCAGACATTGGATGGATTACAGGCCATTCCTACATTGTTTATGGCGCACTGTCAAATGCAGCAACTATTGTCATGTATGAGGGCTCTCCTACATATCCAAATCCAGACAGGTTCTGGCGCATAGTTGAAAAATTTAAAGTGACTATTTTTTACACAGCTCCCACAGCGATAAGGGCGCTTGCGAAAGAAGGTGATGAATGGCCAAGCAAATGCAACTTAAGCAGCTTGAGATTGCTTGGCACAGTCGGCGAGCCGATAAACCCGGAAGCCTGGATGTGGTATCACAACATAATTGGAAAAAATAAATGCCCGGTAGTTGACACCTGGTGGCAAACCGAAACAGGCGGGATTATGATATCACCATTGCCAGGCGCAACTCCACTAAAGCCAGGATCCGCAACAAAGCCGTTTTTTGGAATAATTGCAGATGTCTTGAGGGAGGATGGAAGCAAAGCAAATGTCAATGAAGGGGGTTATTTAGTCATTAAAAATCCATGGCCTGGCATGCTGAGAACTGTATGGAATGATCCTGAAAGGTACAAGCACACATATTTTGAAAAATTTGGAGTGTATTTGACAGGAGACAGCGCAAAGATCGATGAAGATGGCTATTTCTGGATCATGGGCAGGATTGATGATGTAATAAAAGTTGCAGGCCATAGAATTGGGAGCGCAGAGGTTGAAAGCTCTTTAGTCAGCCATGAGTCAGTTGCAGAAGCAGCTGTTGTGCCGTTTCCACATGAAATAAAAGGCCAGGCAATTTATGCCTTTGTTGTTTTAAAGAAAGGAATAAAAAAAAGCGAGGAATTGAAAGAAAAATTAAAAAATCATGTTTCGCAGCATATTGGCCCGATTGCAAAGCCCGATAAAATACAATTTGCAGATGACCTTCCAAAAACAAGAAGCGGCAAGATAATGAGGCGAATTCTGAAAGCTATAGCAGAAGGCTCAGCAGATTATGGCAATATAATGACCTTGGCAGACCCGAGCGTTGTTGATAATCTTGCAAAGAATAGAGTGAAGAAGCGATACATTTAAATATTAGTTATCTATATAGTGTAATAACTCATCAGTTAATATAACTAATTACCATTTTGTAATGGAATTACTACTAACTGATAAAAAATAATAACATTTTAATAGTAGTGGTTTTTATCCCCTACCCAATAATAAAAGGGGGGTGTGTTTAAATGATAGTTAAAGATGAATTTTTGGGCAAACTGAGGGGGTTCTTTTCACTGAACCTTTACGAAGTAAAGATATGGACTGCTTTGCTTAGCAGGGGGGTTTCTACAGCAGGAGAGCTTTCTGATATAGCAAACGTGCCAAGAAGCAGAAGCTACGATGTTCTTGAATCCTTGGAAAAAAAAGGGTTTGTTGTGATGAAGCTAGGCAAGCCTATAAAATATATTGCTGTGCCTCCAAAAGAGGTTGTTGAGAGAGTAAAGAAAAACGTGCAGGATTATGCAAAGGAAGAGGTGAAAAAATTAAGTGACTTGAAAAATACAGAGGTTATTGATGAATTAAGCACTCTGCATACTCAAGGCGTTGAACTTATTGAGCCAGCTGATTTAAGTGGTTCCTTAAGGGGAAGGCATAATTTGTACAACCATTTGGAATTGACAATAAGGAATGCAGAGGAAAGCGTCACATTGATGACAACTTCCCAAGGATTTTTAAGAAAGGTTGAGGGCTTAAAACCAACTTTTGAAAAATTAAAGAAAAGGGGAGTTAAGATAAGAATAGCTGCTCCTCTTACAAAAGAGTCGTTGCCTGCCTTGAAAGAGCTGCAAGGGATTGCAGAAGTCAGGAACACAGACAATAGAGCAAGATTCTGCATTGTTGACGGCAAGGAGATGATATTTATGGTTTTGGATGACAATGAAGTCCATCCAACATATGATGTTGGCATTTGGGTCAACACTCCGTTCTTTGCAAGCGCCCTTGAAAACCTGTTCGAGCTTGCGTGGAAAAACATGAAGCCCGCATCTGAAGTTGTAAAAAGATAATTCTTCTTTTTTATTTTAATTTTTAATGCAAAAGTATAAAAAATAAGGCTAATTCTATATACATAAATAAGATGGCAAAAAAATACCTTGTTTCAGGTTTAAATCAAAAAGCAAAAGAATTAAGAAAGGACATCATAACTATGATTTACAATGCCCAATCCGGCCATCCTGGAGGGTCATTAAGCGCGATTGATGTTCTTGTTGGATTGTATTACCACAAATTAAGGGTTGATTCCAAAAATCCTTTGTGGCAGGACAGGGACAGGTTTGTGCTCAGCAAAGGCCATTGCAGCCCTGCAATATACTCTGTTCTGGCTGACAAAGGCTACTTTCCAAAATCTGAACTTGAAGGATACAGAAAAATCAACAGTATGCTTCAGGGACATCCTGAGTTAAGCACGCCAGGAATTGATTTTGCAGGCGGGGCGCTTGGCCAGGGTGTTTCGTTTGCGCTTGGAATTGCGCTTGCTTGCAGATTGGATAAAAAAAATTGCAGTGTTTATGCTATGATTGGCGATGGCGAAATGCAGGAAGGCGCTGTATGGGAAGCTGCGATGGCGGCTGTTTTCCACAAACTGGACAATTTAATTGTTATTCTTGACAAAAACCAGGTGCAGCAGACAGGAAAAACCAAAGAGATTATGGACATTGGGAATGCTGGCCTGAAATGGAAGGCATTTGGGTGGAATGTCATAGACATCAACGGGCATGACATGCAGCAGATTTTGAAAGCCCTTGACAAAGCCTCTAAAATAAAGAATAAGAAACCTACAATTATTATTTCAAACACCATCAAGGGAAAAGGCGTTTCATTCATGGAACTTAATCATAAGTTTCATGGCAAAGCACCAAATGATGAAGAGTACAAAAAGGCAATTGAAGAGATAGAAAAGATTGATGTTAAAAAGTTTAAGTAAAACAACCGTTCCGCCAGTTGACGGCGGGAAACTATCGAAAATGCTTTGCATTTTCGGAAATTGCGACTACGTCGCAAATTGGAGAATTTAAGGAATTCTCCAAAGTCCCAAAAACCTTTGGTTTTTGATACTTTTTTGCGAAAAAATTTTCATCAAATGTCGAAAATCAGAGATTTTCGAGCACGACCGAAAATTGCAAAGCAATTTATCGGCGAAATGTACCATCTTCGATGGCACGAAAAATAAAAGATTAAATAAAAATGTCAGAACAAAAATTAGCAACAAGAGACGGGTATGGCAAGGCTCTGCTGGAATTGGGAAAGATAAATCCAAATGTTGTTGCCCTTGACGCTGACTTGAGCGACAGCACAAGAAGCGAGTATTTTGCAAAGCAGTTTCCAGAAAGGTTTTTTTCAATGGGAATTGCAGAGCAGGACATGGTAGGCGCTGCAGCAGGTCTTGCTTTTTCCGGAAAGATTCCATATGCAAGCACGTTTGCTGTCTTCAGCGAAAGGGCTTATGAATTTGTAAGGAATGTTGTGTCCAGAAATAAATTGAATGTTAAAATAACTGGCTCGCATGCCGGTATTTTCACGGGCGAAGATGGCAAATCAGCGCAGGCAATCGAGGACATTGCTGCTTATCGCGCTTTGCCGAACATGGTTGTTCTGCAGCCTTGCGACTCAGTTGAGGCTGAGAAGATGGTTTTTGCATTGGCTGACTATAAAGGCCCAAGCTACATGAGAATGCACAGAAATCCTGTGCCCATAATTCATGATTCTGATTATAGGTTTGAAATAGGCAAAGGCGAAATTTTAAAGCAAGGCAAGGATGCTGTTATTTTTGCAACAGGTACTCTGGTGCATGAAGCTTTGAAAGCAGCTGAAATTCTGAAAAGTGAAAGAATTGACGTTTTTGTTGTTAACATCCATACAATCAAGCCTCTTGATGTTAATTTAGCTATTGACTTGGCAAAGAAAACAAACTGCGTCATTACAGCAGAAGACCACAATGTAATTGGAGGATTGGGAGGGGCGGTTGCTGAAACTTTAAGCGAGAACTATCCCTGCATCATGAAAAGAATTGGATTAAATGACAAGTATGCAGAATCCGGCAAGCCTGATGAGCTGTACAGGAAGTATGGACTGGATGCTGATTCAATTGCAGAAGAAGCAATGAAATTTATCAATAAGAAGAGATAAACAATACAATGAACATTTATAAAATTCAACAAAACGAGAGCGACTTTTATATGTATATGGTGATAAAAGTGAACCGTTTTTGATTGCTTAAATAAAATGCAAAGCTGGGTTTTTTACGGGATTGTTGCTGCAATTTGCTTTGGAATTAACACAATACTTTACAAAATTGCCTCCCAAAAGGGAAATTTTTCTCCTGCATTTGGCAGCCTTGTTTTTGGAATCGGGATTCTGATTGCTTTTCTTGTTTATTTTTTTGCAAAGCCTTCATTGCAGTTTGAGTGGAAATCAACTATACTTGCAATTGCTGCAGGAATAATCTGGGCGATAGGCTTTTTAGCCATAGCAATTGCAATATCTCAAAAAGGTGAAGTTGCAAAGCTAGCCCCTTTGTATAATGCGAATACAATAATTGCAGTTATTCTTGGGATTGTTTTGCTCAAAGAAGTTCCTGACATGTCGCAGATGTGGAGGGTGGTTGCAGGAGCAGTAATGATTGTTGTAAGAGCTGTTTTGGTGAGTGTATAGAAGGAAAAAGTGTTGAAGAAGAAGTTAATTAAATAAAATTTATTATTGAGGTGGAATTATGAAATCTACAGTAAAGGGCGGAATAAAAGAAGATATTTATAATATTGTTATGGATAAAAAAATTGATACCTTAAGGAAAGAAATTTGGATTACAATATTCAAAGAGCGTGGAGATTTATCAGATTGTGATGTTGTTATGGCATTAGGTATTGTTCAATACGAATTAATACATCATTCTGACGAAAAATAATCCCCAAACAAACCTTTTTATACCATATTTCTAATCTTCAAATTATGCCTCAACAATACAACATTAAAGACGCAAAAAGTCATGAATCTGCTCATGACAGGAAAGTTAAGGAATTGGAGGAAGAGCTTTCAACTACAAAGTACAATAAAAAAACCCAAGGCCATATTGGGTTAGTAAAGGCAAAACTAGCCAAAATAAAGGAAGAATACCAAAGAAAAGCTGCTTCAAAGGGAAAGGGAGAAGGTTTTTCAGTTAAAAGAAGCGGAGATGCGACTGCAATAATTGTAGGGTTTCCAAGCGTTGGAAAATCAACATTGCTCAACGCAATAACAAATGCAAACTCTCCAGTTGGGGCATATGCATTCACAACCTTGACATGTATCCCTGGATTAATGGAATACAACCATTCAAAGATACAGGTATTGGATGTTCCAGGAATTGTTGAAGGTGCTGCAACAGGAAGGGGAAGAGGCAAAGAAGTTCTAGCGTGCGCGCAAAGCGCTGACTTGGTCATTATCCTGCTTGATGTCTTTCACCCGGAGCATCTTGAAGTTGTCAAAAGGGAAATATTTGAAACCGGATTAAGAATAAACCAAAAGCCGCCCCAAGTCAAGATTTCAAAAAAAGCAAGAGGGGGCATTGATATTGGTACAACAGTAAAACTGACAAAAATAAATAAAGAAACAATTATGGGGATTTTAAAGGAATTCAGGCTGGACAATTCCAGCATTGTGGTAAGGGAGGACATAACTGATGACCAGCTGATTGATGTGATAGAAGGCAACAAAAAATATATCCCGTCTATAACTGTGCTGAACATGATAGACATGGTTAGTGCAAAGGAACTGGAAAGAATCAAGTCAATCACAAAGCCTGACATCTGCATATCAGCTGAAAAGAGAATAAGCACAGAAGAGCTTAAAGGGCTGATTTTCAAGAAGCTTGATTTTATAAGGATTTTTTGCAAGGAAGTTGGCAAAAAAGCTGATGTTGATGTTCCCCTGATAATGAGAAAAGGAAACAATCTGAGAAACGTTTGCGAAAAGCTTCACAAGGATTTCATTTCAAAATTCAGGTTTGCAAGGGTCTGGGGAAAAAGCGTGAAGTTTGATTCAATGATTATAAAAAACCTTGAGCACAGGCTGGAAGACAGGGATATTGTTGAGATACATTTGAGTTAAATGGTAACATTAAATGAAATTGTGAAAGGAGCAGTAAATTTCTTTAATATCGAAAAGTACGTAAAACCAGAACTAGAATTGGACGAAAGAATGAACCAACATTATAAACCTATGTTTACAATAGTTAATCATGAGCATGAATTACCACATATTGTAAAAAATCTCTATGCAAATGCTCTTGATGCAATTACAGAGAAATTTGGTAAATATCATAAAACTAGAGGTGTGTTACGATTAAAAACTTATATAAAAGATGATTATGATGTTCTTGAAATTTTTGATAATGGTATAGGAATGGATGAAGAAACAAAGCGAAGATTTCATGAAGATGGATTCACAACTAAAAAAGGTAAAGACCAATTGCGGCTATGTGGAGGAGTAGGAATAGGAATGAATGGATTTTTAAGAACTCTAGGATATTATCATGGCAGATATGAGCTAGAATCTAGACTGAATGAAGGCACAACATTCAGATTGTTTTTGTTACCAAAATAATTCCTTCTCGCAACATTTAAATACAACTTCAACTTACCAAATTGCTTCAAAAATGATAAAAAAAACTGAAAATCTAATGGCTAATGTCGGGTTTGCCTTCTACAGATTATTTTCAAGCTTCAAGTACTTCTTTTTTATTTTTAGGTATTGATTAGCTATACGTTTTCAAAAGCTAATCCCGCTGTCTAAACATGATAAAACTACAAATAATGGCAAAGAATATAAATCATGATGTGTTGCTTAGCCATGATTTCATCAAAAGCTAAATGAGGTGGGTGAAAATGAATATAACTCTGATTGGTTTCAGGGGAACAGGCAAAACTTCCATTGCAAGGCTGCTGGCTGAAAGGCTTGGCAAGAAGCTGATTTCTACAGACGACGAGATATCCAAAAAGATGAAGATGAATCCGTCAAGCTTTGCAAAAAAGCACGGCCTGGACAAGTTAAGGGAGATTGAGTCAGATGTTATAGAGTACGTAAGCGATTTTGACGAGTGTGTTTTTGACACGGGCAGCAGCATTGTGATGAGAAATGAGAATATCATCAACCTAAAAAAAAATTCGTTGATAGTAATGCTTACAGCAGATATAAGCACGATAAAGAATAGGCTGAAAAAAAGCAGGATGCCTTCCGGGCCAATGGCTTTTTTTGACAAAATAAAAGACACTCTTTACGAGCATGAGGCAAGGTGCAAAAGGGCTGCAGACTATGCAATAGACACCTCAAGATTAAATCCTGAAGAGGCCTGCGATTTGATAACTCATTATTTGCTGATGGAAATGCAGTGAAATGCTGTTGGGGCATTATTAGGAATTATCTGGAGCATTTGCCTAAAAAAATGTTAAGATGGAAATAAAGAAACTAGCGGAAAGCTTGAACCCTTCTGAGAGGAAAGTTTTCAAAGTTCTTGATAATTTCAGCTCTTTTCACGACATCATGAAAGTCACTGGATTAAAAGATGTTGAGGTCATGAGGGCGCTGCAGTGGTTGCAGAACAAGAATGTTGTAAAAATAGAGGAAAAGCAAAAAGAGCTTGTTTCGCTTGATGAAAACGGGCATAATTACTTAAAATATGGATTGCCTGAAAAGAGGTTTTTGGAGGCTGTAGAGAAATCAGAAAATATTTCAGGAATTTCTAAAAAAACAAATTTGAGCAGCGAAGAGATAGCAATATCATTAGGAACTTTAAAATCAAAAAATGCGATTGAGATAGAGAAAGGCAAGGAAATTGTTGTTTCCATCACAGAGCACGGAAAGCACCTTCTTAAGCATGGCTTTCCGGAAGAGCAGTTTTTAAAGGAGAATTTTCCAAGGGAGTTAAGCTCGTTAAATGAAGAAGAAAAGCTTGCTCTTGACAGCTTAAGAAAAAGAAAAAAAATTGTCAAAGTTGAACTGTCAAAGATAATCAGCGCAGAATTAACAGATATCGGGAAAAAGCTGCTGAAAGAGAATATTGATGATAATCTGATAGAAAAAATTACCCCATCTTTAATAAAAACAAATGCATGGAAAGGCAAAAAATTCAGAAGATTTGATGTAAAGATTAATGTCCCTTCAATTTTTGCAGGCAGAAAGCAGCATTACAGGAGATTTCTTGATGAGGTGAGGCAGAAATTTATTGCGCTTGGCTTCAAGGAGATGACAGGACCCTTGGTTGAAACTGATTTCTGGGACATGGACTCTTTGTTCATGCCGCAGTTCCATGCTGCAAGGGACATACATCAAGGATATTATATTAAAGAGCCAAAATATGCTAAGGATTTGCCAGAAAATGTTGTGAAAAATGTAAAGGCAGCGCATGAAAATGGGTTTAATACTGGCTCGAAAGGCTGGCGATATGAGTTTGATGTAAAAAGAACTCACAGGCACATGCTGAGAACTCAGGGAACTGCATGCTCTGCAAGAATGCTTGCATCCAAAGACTTACAAATACCGGGCAAATATTTTGCAATAGCAAGGTGCTTTAGATATGACGTAACTGATGCAACACATTTGTCCGATTTTTTCCAAACAGAAGGCATAGTTGTTGAAGAAGGTTTAAATTTTAGGCACTTGAAAGGCTTGCTTAGAATGTTCGCTGAGGAGTTTACAGAAACTTCTCAAATAAAAATAGTCCCGGGATATTATCCCTATACAGAACCCAGCGCTTCATTATATGCGAAACACCCACAGCTTGATTGGATAGAGCTGGGAGGCTCTGGAATTTTCAGGCCAGAAATGGTTAAGCCATTGCTTGGAAGGGAAGTTCCTGTTTTGGCATGGGGCATAGGAATCGACAGGTTGGCAATGTTCAAGCTTGGAATCAAGGATATCAGGCAGTTATTTTCTCATGATTTGGAATTTTTAAGAAACGCTAAGGTGGTTTAATGAAAAAGCAATACACAAAAATCTGCCCGAAATGCGGAAGCATAGATTTGCCTATTAAGACAAATTTTGTTGAAATGCTTATGCCAACTCCGGAGAAATGCAGGAAGTGCAATTACAATGGTTTATTTCCGGAAATTGAAATCAATGAAATTGAAAATTTCAGAAAAGATTTAAAAAAATAAAATGCCAACCATAACTTTTTCACTGAAGGATTTGCAGCACTTGATAGGCAAGAAAATAACAATTGAAGAAATCCATGAGCTTTCTCATTACGGCAAGGGCGATTTTGAAGGCTATGATGAGGAAAGTGATGAGGTCAAGATAGATTTTGGCGACACTAACCTGCCTTATTTGTGGAGTGTTGAGGGTTTTGCCAGATTAATCAAGGGAATTCTTGGGATGCAGAAAGGAATTCCCAAAATAAAAATCAGCAAGGGCGATTACCAGGTTGTTGTTGACAAGTCTGTTGTCAAGTATCGCCCATTTATTTCCTGCTTTGCCGCAAAAGGAAAAAAAGTTGATGATTATCTGATAAAGCAGCTTGTGCAATTGCAGGAAAAATTCTGCGAAACATATGGAAGAAGAAGGCAGAAAGTCTCAATTGGGCTGTATTCTTACAGCAGGCTGAAGTTTCCGGTGCACTATAAGGCAGCCGATCCATTGTCAGTAGAGTTTGTTCCTCTTGAATTCAAATCCAAGATGAATTTAAAGGATATACTTGCAGAGCATCCCAAAGGAAAAGAGTACTCATGGATTCTTGAAGGCTTTGAGAAATACCCTTTGCTTACAGATGACAAAAATGAAGTCATGAGTTTGGTTCCAATTATTAACTCAAATTTCACAGGAAAGATTGAGATTGGCGATGAAAACATGCTTTTTGAGGCCACAGGCACGGATGATGAAGCGGTGAACTTGGCAGCAGTTATATTTGCATATGCCCTGCACGAAAGGGGCTTTGAGCTGCATTCTGTTGAAGTTAGGTATCCTGACAGGAAAAAAACATCTCCTGATTTAGAGATTAAGGATGTTGCAATAAAAAATGAGCAGATAAAGTACTTGTTTGGGTTGGAACTGAAAGAAAGTGAAATTAAGCATCTGCTTGAAAAGGCACAGTTTGAATTTGAGAATCAAAAGGTAAAGGTTCCCCCTTACAGGAAAGACATTCTTCACCCTTATGATGTAATCGAGGACATCGGCATAATGTACGGATTTGACAAAATAAAAGAGTCCCAGTTGCAGACATTTACCGCAGGCTCCATATTAAGAATAAACGAGTTTATTGACAAAATAAGGGAAATTGCTGTCGGCCTCGGGTATCAGGAAGTAATGAGCCCTATCCTGACAAACAAGGATTTGCTGTACAAAAATATGAACGTTGATGACTTCGGCACAATTGAGATTGATGACTACATGTCTGAAACATACTCTGTTGTCAGGAGCTGGCTATTACCAAATCTTATGGAAGTTCTGTCAAGGAACAAGCATGTCTCATTTCCGCAGAAAGTATTTGAAGAAGGTCTTGTAAATACAAGAAAAGGCGATGATGTCAAAGAATGGAGCAGGATTGCAGTTGCATCTTCCCATGATAATTCAAATTATACAGAGATGAAGCAAATTCTTGATTACATTTTGAAATGCTTTGGATTAAAATGCGACATTGAAGAAGCTGAGCATAATTCATTCATTGAAGGAAGGGTTGGAAGGGCAATTGTAAAAGGAAAAAAAGTAGCTTATTTGGGGGAGATAAATCCAGTTGTTTTAACAAACTGGGGACTGGAAATGCCTGTTGTCGCTTTGGAATTGAATCTGAGCGAGTTGTTTGAAATGGTGGAGAGGAAATGATTAAGGTACTTTTCCCTAGACTGTTGGATAATTTATCTGAACCAAAGAAAAGAATCATGCTTACTTATCCATTTGTCAATATATTTATGGATGGAGATTTAGAACCAGATATTTTTCTAGATAACCTAAACTCATTTGAACAAGACTTTATGAAGAAAGGATTATCCAAACAAGACATAGATGTACCTCATTAATTATTTGCCAGAGATGTCGTGATGCCATTGTTGCATTTTGGGAAGGAATCCAAGAAAAAATGAGAAAAAAGTTTTTTAAAAGAATTAGAATAATAAAATAAAAGGTCACTCCTTTTTCTTAGGAGTTATTTTTTTCTCTTTCGGCTTTGCTGCTTTCTTTTCTGTTTTTTCTTCTTTTTTGTCTTCATCCAATCCGGCTTTTTGCTCCAAAGTCGCTTCTTTTGGTTCTATTTTTTCTTCCTTTTTCTTTGGCTTGAATATGTTCCTTAATTTTCTTTTTTCTTCCTTTCGAACTCGAAGCTGCTCTGGTGTTTTTCTTTTCTTCAATGGTTTTGCAGTTTTTTGCTTTGGCTTTGTATGCAACGCTTTTATTCCCAACTCATCCAAAGCTTTTGAAACTTCATCGTGAGAAGCGTTCTTTTTAATCTCAATTTTTTGGTTTAAAGGCTCTACATGAAGAATATTTACCTTTCTTCTTCTTGTTTCGCCATCAATCAAGACATATTTGTCATCAAGAATATCTATTATTATACATTTTTTGCCGGCGTCCCTGCCCGCAATCTTAACGCACAATCTTCCTATTTCAATCATTTTGTTCCTCCGATCACTTCAGATTAAACGGTGTCGCCATCCGCTCAAGTGATTTCATTGTTGTTTTAATTTTTATTATGATAATTTTAAAATGAATCTATTGCCTTGTTTTGTCTATTATTGCCTGCCGCATGCACCTGCTGCACAATACCCCTCCATAAGGCCTCTCCGGCCTTTTCTTTGTCTTTGCCATGCTTCTCATCCTGAATGGAAAGGCTCTTGGCACTCCTTTCAATGAAGCTCCGCAGTTGCCGCACTTTGCAGTTTTTGGCCTTTTTTTCTTATGGTGCAGACTGACTCTTCCGCCAGGAACTTTCCTGAATACTTTCCTTAAGCTTCTTGACCTTAATCTTGGTGCTGGCATACCTGCTTGGAATATATATTTATTTAAAAAGGTTAGCATAATGTTTAAATATTAATGCCTCAAACTAATGAATAGCAGAATGCAAGGCATTTTCAGCTCAAAAAAAGGGGTATCGCCATTGATAGCTACAGTTCTTTTGATAGCATTTGCAGTGGCGCTTGGCTCTGTTGTCATGAACTGGGGCTTGAACCTTAACATAGGCAAATCTGCAGATATGTGCAGGAATGTTGAAATCAAGTTGAGGAATATAGATATGAGCGAAGTGTGCTTTGGAGGCTTTGGACCGAGAGGCTACGTCAATTTTATAATAGACAACACAGGCACGATTGACATAAATGGATTGGCTGTGTGGATTGTGGGTGAAAAAGGCACGATGCTTTTTGACCTGGACAATATCTTGATAGGAAAAGGTTCTTTATACGACAAAAAGGACAAGGAAGTCATATATGATTTCTCGGCATTTGGAAACATAAAGCAAGTGCAATTCATACCAAAAGTCAGATCAGGTCAGTCAACAGAAATCTGCCCGAAGAATGCCATCAAGGCTGACAAGATTGGGGCTTGCTCTTAATATACTTTCATAAATTTTCTTAAAGTCATTGTGAATATTATTGAGAAAATGATGTAAGTTCCAAGCCATCCAAGCTTCCAGCCGAATAAGTTCAGTATCTTCCTTGAATTGTAGTCAATCTGAATTGATTTTATTGCGCCGCTTGTTTTTTTGATTGGCTCTATATATTTTTCAGCATTTGTTATTAATATGCTTTTTTGCTGTTTCTCATTGTTATAGGCAAATTCCAGAATATGCTCGCCTTCTTCTCCTTTTAATGTCCACGTTGCCTTGCCATTTTCAATTTTTTTATTTTTCTCATTAGTTATTTCTATTCCTTCAGTAATTATGATTTCCGCGTTTCCATCTGCATTCTTGTCAAAAAATGCGCTGATAGAAAACTCTTGATTTGGCTTGATGCTTTCATAGGCAAATGTCGAGCTCATCCAGCCGAATATCAATATTATGGGGATAAATGTGATAATTGTCGGCTTTAAGGAATGCATCATGTACTTCATGTTAAGTTCCATTGCCTTTTTCTGCACTTCCATAGCCTTTGCAGGGTTACCTTTCAGTTCCTTTATCTGCTTTTGATAGTCTTTTATGTCATCTTTCAGCTTCTTCATCAAAGTCTGGTCAGTTGTGTATTTTGTTATGACTATTATTATTACAGAAACGATAAATGACAGGATAATTACTACCCATAAAACAGGTAGCTTAAGCAAAGGCGCGAATATAATGTTCAGGAAATCGTAATATGCCATTTATCCGCCCATGAACTTTCTCATCATCGGGTTCATGTCCATCATGTGCTGCTTTGATATGTCCTCATACAATCTGTAGACAATCATTACAGTAAGCAGAATTCCTGTTCCGCTGCTCAAAGCTCCTGTCAAATCAGCCAATGCCGCAAGAAAACCTACAGTTATTCCTCCCATAATTGTCAAAGGCCATATGTACCTGTTTAGCAATCTTTCAAGAACTCTCTCATCTTTCCTGAAGCCGGGAATCTGAAGCCCGCTTGAAATCATCTGCTTGGCCTGGGATTTTGCATCCATGCCTGCAGTCTGCACCCAGAAAAAGCTGAACATCACACTGCCTACAATAAAAAACAGCATGTAAACAAGAGCCTGCAGATAAGGCGAAATTCCAATAAGCACCGTATGCTGCTGGATTACACTCCTTATTATGTCAGGTCCCTGCAGCCAGTAAACAAATCCGGATATTGGCTGCCCGCTTGAGGTACTAAAAGTGCCAAGCAAAGGCCATCCTATATTCTGCAGTAATCTCCCCCACAATTGAAAGTTTGCAATCAATGCAGCTACCAAAATAACAGGAATGTTTGAAGTGTAAATAAATGACAGAGGCCATCTGATTCCATGCCCTCTTATCATGCCGAATGACAACGGAATCTCAACCTTCATTGACTGCGCATACACTGCAATAGCAAACACAAAGATAGTTGAAAGCAAAGCCGATATCATTATCAGCGCTGTTGTTACATCACCACTGACAAGGCTCTGGAAGAATGCCGGCACAGCCCCTGATGAATATGTAACTCCAGCCAGGCCGCTTGGCCCGGGTAGCCAGTTAAATGCCTGTATGAAAAGGCTTTTGCTGACTCCTGCAGCTATAAACAGGCTTATTCCGCTGCCAAATCCCCACTTGCTTACAACCTCATCCAAAAACATGATAAGCAAGCCGCCTAAAAACAGCTGGAATATCAAAATAAGCTGAAGCTGGAAATATAAGCCTGTTCCCCTGAACTGCTCAGTTGGCGCTAAGCCGCCTAAAAAAATGTATATTGCACTTTCAAAAATAATAAAAAACAATGACAAAAATTTCTGCGTACCTTGAAAACTTTTTTTGCCTTCTGGATTTGTTAAATCAAATTTCCATATGCCTGAGCCATTAAGCAGCTGCAATACTATAGAGGCTGTTACTATGGGACCTATGCCAAGCGATATCAATGAGCCGAATTCTGCCCCCAATATTATTGACAGTGTCTCAAATCTCTGCAAAGCATTTATTCCCAATCCAAACAATGGCATCAATCCCAAGACAAAGAATATCACCAAGACAATGCCTGTCCATTTTAATTTCTCGCGAAAAGAAAGGAATTTTTGCGTAGGTCCTTCAACTTCCGGAAGGTTTGAGATAATATTTTTCCAAAGGGACATTTTTAATGATTAGATTAAATTATTTTTAAATTTATTGAAAATTTACTCATTAGCCACTAAGCCACTTACTTCCCCGCCTGCTTCTTTGACTTTCTCCACAGCTGTTTTAGAAGCGTAAGGGGTTTTGATTTTAAGTTTTGTTGATATTCTTCCGTCCCCGAGCAGTTTGTTGTATCCAAGCTTTTCAAGGTCTACAATGTAGAAATCGTTTTCTTTTTTTATTGTGTTATTTAACAAAAATCTGATGATATGCTGCTCCAAAAAGTTGATGTTAACCGCATTAATCTTTACTTTTGGAGTCTTGCTTACAAACCCATATTTTCCAAAATAATTTTTATCTTTCCATATGCTTGGCTTTTTTGAATCTGCTCTTTTGCCGGTGCCGGCCATTCCTCTTCCTCCGCGATTGCCCTGCCCCCTGTGCTTTTTCTTTGCACCCCATCCATGGGTCATAGAGCCTCTCTGCCTGTCATTCTTCTTTCGTTTGTTGACTGTCATTGTCTTTAGATTTTATTTTAATTGTTTCAAACCATCCTCTTAATCAGGTCATTTATCTTCTCTCCCCTGTAGCCAAGGGCTCCGCCGCTTGTGAACGGATTCTTGATTCCTTTTCTTCCAAACCCTTTTCTTGGGGCGTTTAAGCGGAAATACTTCTTTATTTTCCTGTTGTTGATGACAACAAAATCATTGTACTTTATTTTTCCTTTTGAATCTGTTTCCTTTCCCTTAAATTCTTCTCCTCTTTTCTCAACAAGCGTGTTGAAAGTCTCGTCATCAATCTCCCCCCATGTGATGTAGTCTTTTGCCCTCTTCAGCATGCCTGCATATACTGGCATGTTTGGAACCACGCAGCAGTAATTCTTTTTGTACAGCCTTAGCATTCTTAGATTGTCTTCTATCTTAGTTCTTATTTCTGTCAATCCCCTTACCCTTATGGCTGCCAATCTTTTGCTTGTGTCAGTTTTTGCTGCTTGATGTTCCATTTTAAATTACTCCTTTTGAAGAGCCTTCAATAATACCCAGAGTTTCCTCATTTTTCTGGCTTAGCTTGAACTGCATCAGGTTTTTAAGGGCTTCAAAGCACGCATACAACAAGTTGAGTTTGCTTCTGGTTTGACCCTCTGTCCTTGACCACACGTCTTTGATGCCTGCCAATTTCAAGATTTTCTGACATTCCTTCTCAACTTTCAATCCAGTTCCTTTTGGAGCCGGAATTAGCATGATTTCCACTGAGCCGTATTTGCCTCTTACCTTGAAAGGCACTGTGTGCGCATCTCCACACCCACATCTCCAGTTACCGCATCCTCTCCTTATTTTTATCACATTTAGCTTTGCTTGCCTGATTGCCTTTTCCCTTGCAGGAACTGTTTCCTTTGATTTTCCATATCCAACGCCAATGTACCCGTCTTCATTTCCCACAGCTGCGAAAGTGCCAAAATTTGGCTTGTTGCCCTCTTGGGTCTTTTTTTGGGTTTGCTTGAATACCCTTTTCTGCCCTCCGCCGAATTTTCCTTTTGCCTGACCTACCATCAGTAACTCAGTTGAGAGATTAGGCAGCAAAGCATCCACTATCTCCGGCTCGAGCACCTTTATTCTCTGGTCCAGCACGTATGAAATATTGTTTACAACTCCATTTTTTACATTTATTCCGAGAGATGTTTTTGGCTTCCATGCACCTTTTTCAAAAGCGCCTTTCTTTTTGACTTCCTCAACTATCTCTTCTTCAAGCTCCTTTACTTCGCCAAGCTCGACTGCTAATCCTTCTTTTGGCTTCTCAATTATTGCTTCTTCTTCCTGCAAATCCTCAACTTTCTCAACTTCTTTTTCTTCTTTCATTTCAGCTTTTTCTTCGGTTTTCTTTTTAGCCATTTATCTTTACCTTTATTTCATTAAAGTGTTTTACAATATCTGCCGGGTTGAGTCCTTTTTTCAAATAATTGGAAAACTGCCTTTTGTAGGTTTGCTCATTTTTTTCAAGGTGCTGCGCGTATTTTGCAATATGCTCTCCTGAAATTCTGTCTTTTGATGGGAGCACTTCCGGGTTAAATGGTATGCTTAATCCAGCGTCCACTGCGCCTGCAAGCGCAGCATACCGTCTTGAGCCCTTTGTGGAATTGTGGAATCCCAGGTCAAGCACAGCTTCTTTTATTCCCTTTTCAAGAGCCTTTTTTCCTGCAAGAGCCCCTATCAGGTACGCACTTGGGATGTTTCCATTGTCACCCTTCCAGCCGAGCTTTGCCAGTGCCTTTGAGTCAACTGTGAACAGAACTTTGTCGCCTTTTGCGCTGTACTCTATGACTGATGCCTGAAAGTTCTTTAATGAGCTTCTGACTACAAATCTTGACTTGTTGGACATCAGCATCCTCAGCCTTTTCCTGTAATAGGTTCTTCCCTGCCTCTTCCTTCTGAAAGGCACGTTGAAAACATTATTTTCTCTCATTTTTTACAAGACCCCTCTCATTTACATACAGGCTTAAGTGCCTTAAGCTTCTGAAAAATCCGCTTTTGCTTTTCATGTAAAGCTCGTGATAAGCCGCGCTTGTGATCGTATTTTTGTCCCTTAGTGATTTTATAAAGCCTCTTTGCAACCTTATCTTATTCATCCATGTCCTCTTTGGATTCAGCCTTGCTGTCTTTTTCCCTTTCCTTGAGCCAAACCCCTTTTGCTTGCCATAGCTTTTTTGTTCCTTTCTCTTTCTGGCCCAGAACCTTGATGTGTTAAGCAGCCTTTTTTTTGATATTACTCCCTCGCCTATTAATGACCTGATGTCTGTTTTTGTTATTGCTTCCTTTATGTCCTCAAGCCTGTCTGGATCAAACCTTACCCTGTTCCTGCCGCATTTTAATATCTGCGCTGCCAGCCTTTTTTGCACATTAAGCATTTTTATGTCCTTTTTGTCAGGATTTTATCCTGTTCTTTCTTTTCAATTTCTTTTTTGTCTTTGTCGCTTAATTCTGTATTTTCTTTTGATTTTTCTGATTCGACTTTTGCCTTTGTTTCTTTCTCTTTCTTAACTTCCTCTTTTTTTGCTTCAGGAGCTTTCTTCTTTTTGGAGCTGATGAAATCTTCAATTTTTTTGATTTGCTCGTCAATATTCAAATTCAAGATGTTGATGTTGAGTTCCTTTGCTTTTTTGAATACCTCCAGTCTTTTTTTCATGCCTGTGGCTTTTGCCACGATGATTCCTTCCTTGTCCCTGTTGATTTTTTTAAGTTCGCCTATTGAGTGCACATTAACAATCTCCAGTCCGCTTGAGTGCAATCCCTTTACTTCTGCCGGCGACTTGTAGCCCGGAGAGGGCATCTTCCTCCTGCCCTTGAACTTGTGCCTGATTTTTGAGTGTATGCCTTTTGGCTTGCGCCATTTGTCATTTACTTTCATCCTTTTTGGATTGTCCTGCCTGATAAAATCTGGCTTCCTTTCCTTGATCTCTTTCCTGATTTCCAAAAGGTTTTGAATGCTCATTTTATCTTACTTTAAATCTCTCCCGTCTTTGTTTATGATATAAATTCCGTCCTGGAAAATTCTGGTGTCAAAGCCCGGCCTTCTTGTCAATTGCTCTATATCTGCGCTTGTTTGGCCTGCAATTTCCTTGCTTGCGCTTGCAACATGTATTAAATCACCTTCAATCTTCACATCAGCGCCGTGCTTCAGCTGCAGGACTCTTGACACCTTTTCTCCGAGAAAATTTTTAACAATGAACTTGCTGCCGGACATACTTACATTCATTGGAAAGTGCCCTGAGCATATTTTAAGAATATAAACATGGTTCTGCATGCTGCCTCTTATCATGTTTTTGACATGAGCTGCCAGCGACCCAATTATTTTTTTGTCTTTTTTCGTTCCTCTTTTGGATTCAAGTGTAATCTTTTTGTTTTCTATTTTGATTGAAATATTGTGCTGGTTGATTTTCCTGTTGGATTCACCTTGGGGACCCTTGATTAATAAAATCTGATTATTAATCGATGCGCTTACACTGTCATCTAGATCTATATTCTTGGTTATTTTCCCATTGCTTCCGGATTTTCTTTTTTCCATTTAATAGCAATAGGCCAAAAGCCTTCCTCCTGTTTTTTTTGATTTGGCATCGTAATGGGTCATGATTCCCCTTGGGGTTGATACAAATAGTATCCCTATGTCCTTTGCCGGCAGATACCTTGTTTCAAATGCTTCAAATTCGTTGCTTTTGACGCTGTACCTTGGCTTTATCACGCCGCACTTGTTTATGTTTCCTGTCAAAGTCAGCGTTATGTAATTGCCCCTGCTGTCTTCTGTTTCCTTGAACTCCCCGACATAGCTGTTTTCTTTCATTACCCTTAAAAGTTCCTTTATTATTTTTGAAACAGGCTTTATCAAACAGTCTGATTTGCCGATTAGCTCATTGTTCAATATTAATGACATCACGTTTGCCAATGGGTCGTTTAACATTTTTGTCTTTACCTCAACTGTATTTTTTGAATCCTAAGCTTGTTGCTATTTCCCTGAAGCATGTCCTGCAAACCCCCAGCCCATATTTGCTTATGTGTCCTCCGGGCCTGCCGCAGCGCCTGCATTTTTTTGTTGCTCTTCCGTATTTTCTCGGCTTTGGGGCATTGTGTTTTATGTATTTCTGCATCTTGACAGGCTTTGATTTCAGCTGCTTGAACACTTTCCTGTAGTCGCTGTAGGTCATCTACTCAGCCTCCACTTTTGTATTGAAATTGCTTGCCATGAAGTCTATTGCTTCCTGCTTGGATATCCTGTGCCTTAACGGTATTTTTCTCTGCAGCAATTTTCGCCTCTTGATTCTGAAGCCCGGCCTTTCAAGAGTCACGCAGACCTCAAGCCCCATTATGCCGATTTTTGGATCATATTTTACACCAGGGATCTCTATGTATTCGTGGATTCCAAAAGCGATGTTGCCGTTTTGATCAAATTGCCTTTCCATAAGCTTGTTTTCAACAGCTTCCAGCAATCTTGGAAGTATTTTAATTATATTTGCTTTTCTTAAGGTGAGCTTGCAGCCTATTGGCAATCCTGGCCTAAGCCCCCATTCCTGGATTCTTTTGCTTGTTATTGTTTTTATAGGAGTTGTGTTGGTGATTGCCTTGAGCAGCATTATTCCTTTCTCTAGCCTTGCCTGATCTTTGCCAGCGCCGATATTCAATGTTACTTTCTCTACCTTGATGTTTTTCATATTGTGCATCTTCATCCAAGAGTGATTGATGTATTGCTGTCCCCAACAACAAAAGCGTACTTCTTTGAGGTTTCAATCAAATCCCCTTTTGAGTCTTTGTAGATTACCTTGTCTTCAACAATATTTTCAACATTGCCAATTTCCCCTATGTGCTTTCCGCCTGCCAAAAATATTGTTGAGTTCTTGCCAAGCTTAATGTGCTTGCTTATTTTATCCTGGGGCAATGCCAGCAGCAGAGTGTCGCCTACCTTGTATGTGCCATCATCAGCGAATATGTTCTTGCCATCGAATAAGTTTAACTGAAGTTTTCCCCTTACCATTGTCTTTCCTATAATTTTGCAGGGTTTTAGCAAAGCCTCTTCCTTCTTTATCTTTATTATGCCCAGCTTGCCCTTTTTGTTTAGCACAATCCTGAAAAATTCGTTTGTGTTTGTGAACTCAATTGTATCAAAAATGCCGACAGGAAATCTAAAATTTTTTCTTGTTTTTCCGTCTATTTTGATGTCATTGGTATTCAGGATTTTTTTTGCCTCTCTTGTTGTGACTGCGTAATTCAGGATTTCTTTAAGCAGTATGTTAAGGGATGTTCCTGTCTCCAGGCTGTGCGGCCCTGGCATGGGCTTTGTTATATATTTGATTTTCTTTCTCTTTACGTGCCATGTTTTTGGCGCTGCCAATCTTTTAATGTGGTCTTTGCCCATTTTATTTTCTCTCCAATGCTTTCTGCCTCATTTTGTCATCCAAGTTTAATTCTGTGATTATCAAGTTTGAGGGGTGCAGCGCAAGCTGTTTTTTTGTCCCGTCTCTTTTTGTGAGCTCTGCCCCGCTGACAAAAACCCTTGTTTTTTTAAGGTCGACCCTTTCAATCTTTCCTTCATGCTTTTTGAATTTGCCATGCATTATTTTTACCTTGTCTCCTTTTCTTACTCCAGCGCTTCTCTTGCCATATTTCTTCCTCAAGTCTTTTGAGATGTGTGATTGAATGAATTTTTGCTTGATGTGCAACGGAGCATTTAACCTGTATTTTCTCTGTTTTCTCGGCTTCCTGCTGCTTTTCCACATGCTTGAAAATTTTTCCATATTAATCCCTAAACCACTATGCTGGCTATTTTTGCGATTGCCGGCCACCTCTCGCATGCCTCTTTTGCAATTGCCCCCTTGAATATCGTGCCCTTTGGATTTCCTTTGTTGTCTTTAAGCACAACTGCTGAGTTGTCCTCAAATTTTATTCTTGTCCCGTCCACCCTTCTATATTCCTTTTTCTGCCTCACAATAACCGCAAACACAACCTGTTTTCTGATATCGGGCCTGCCGCTTAGCACAGACGCCATAACCAGGTCACCAACTCCACAGCTTGATATCCTTCCCTTGACTGTTTTTGATCCCACAACAGTAAAAATTCTGATTATCTTTGCCCCGGAGTTGTCGCATGTCTCAAGTCTGCACCCTACTGGAAGGGCCTTTGTGACTCTAGATTTGATTGGCTGCATTTATTTCTCCTTTGGATTTAACTTCATCTTCTGTTTTTGCTGTTATCTTTATTTTTCCAGATTCCCTTGCTTCCATTTTCTCCTTGAATCCTTTCTCAATACCTATATTTTCTATGATGACAAAATTCTTAGTTTTGCTGAGGGGCCTGCATTCCATGATCCTCACTATGTTCCCGTCTTTTGCATTGATGCATTCCGGATTGTGCACTTTTAATTTCGTCCTTCTTTTTTCGTATCTCTCATATTTTTTCAGAAAGTGCAGCCTGTTGAACTCTATCACTGCTGTCTTCCTCATCTTTGTTGAGACAACTATGCCAGTGAACTGCCTTCCCCTGATGCTTAAATTGCCATGAAACGGGCATGCTGTGCTGCTGCATTTCTGCTTTGGCGCTTCCAGTGCAATTCCTATATTTCTTGATTCTGTTTTTGCCATTTTAGTGATATTCTGAAAATTTATCTTATTTCAACGCTGCTTGGGGCAAATCCGTGCCTAATCAAAATTTTTTTTGCCTTTTGCTTGTGCTCGCCCTGAAGCTCTATTTTTCCGCCCTTTGTTGTGCCGCCGCACGCAAGCTCTGATTTAAGCTTCTTCGCCAGGTCCTTCAGGTCTATTTCCTTCTCGTCAATGCCTTCAACAATGGTGTAAAATTTGTTGAATTTTTTCTTCTCAACATAGACCAGTATTTTCTGGCTTTCTTTTGCTATAGTCTCGCATACACACAGCTCTTTCACCAAGCCGCAAATCTGGCATATTTCACTCATTCCTTTTTACTTCCTCCTTTGTTTTGTTTTTTGCTTTTGATGTGTGCCTTCTCATTATTTATGCTTAATATCTTTGCAATTGTTCTTTTTATCTCCCTTACCTTGCCTGGGCTTTTTGGCACAGTTCCTGTTGCAATCTGCGAATTGATCTTCATTAATTCCTTTTTCAGGTCAGCCAGCTTGATGCTGGTGTCCAATTCATTCATCAGCCTTAGTTCCTTCGCTTTCATCTTTTTTTGCTTCTTTTTTTCTTTTTCTTTTCGGTCTGGTTTTTTTTGCTTCTTCTTTTGGCGTTTCTTCCTTTGCTTTTTCTTTTATTTCCTCAACGATTAATTCTTTTTGCTCAACTAACTGTATGTCGTCCGGCAGTTTGATGTCAGGAGGCATTATGCTCACTTTGATGCCTATTATGCCTGTTTTTAATTTGGCCTGTGCATTGGCTTTTCTGACACCCATTATCGCTATGTCGCCGCATTTTTTTAAGTATCCTGAGTAAAAACGCCATGACTTGGCTCTTGCGCTTGGCACTTTACCGCTTACAACAATCTCTATGCCAAGGGCCCCTGACCTCATTACTTCAGTCATTATCTTGTGGCCAACGGCCTTGAATTTTTCAGATCCGAATCTCTCCAATGCATCAACAATCTTCTCTGCCACTATGTTTGCATCCAGACTTGGATTTTCCACTTCACTTATTTCTATCTGCGGATTTTCCAGGCTAAACCTCTTTTTCAGGGTCTTTGTGAGCTGCTTTATGTTTTGCCCTTTCCTTCCGACAATTAAGCCTGGTCGTGATGCAAAGATTATTATTTTTTCTCCTAATGGGGTTTTAACCATTTTTGTGTGGCTGTGACCAACATTCTCCAAGTTCTGTGTTATATACTCCTGTATCTGGAATTCTTTCATTTTTTGCGCGACAAATTTTCTCTCAATCATCTTTTCCCTGCTTTTTCTTTTTTCACTTTTTCCATTGCCTTTGTTTTTGCCTTTTTATTAAATTCGTCTTTATTTGCCGTTTCCTCAACAATAATCTCGACATTTGTCCTTTTCATTCTTCTTCTGGATTTTCTTCCGAAATGCCATGTCTTTCCAGCTTTATGCGCGCTTACATGCACTATGGTTAAGTTTGATGTGTTCAAGCCTCTGAATTGCGCATTTGCCTCGACATTCTCAATCAGTTTGATGAATTCTTTGGATGCTTTTTCAGGATACCTTGCAGGCCCTATCTTCTTTTTGTGCCCCAAATCCCAGTTATATCTTTTGAAGGGGATCGCTGACTTTTTTTTCACAACATTCTGCAGCATTTTTTTTGCATCATTAACATTTTTATTCCCTATAAACCTGCATATCTCAACGCTCTGTTTGAATGAAACAGGCAAAGCCATTCCGATTGCCCTTGCCATATTTCCCTGGTTGTAGCTTTTGAATGTGTATCCTTTCATTTTACTTGACAGACAAGCTTGCGCTCGACCTTGTAGCGCCTATTCCAGGCGCGCTGTGCGCAACTTTTTTTCTTGTTAATGCAAATTCCCCCAGGCAATGCCCTATCATACCCTCTTCGATTATCACAGGCACAAATTCCTTGCCCTGGTGCACTTTTATAGTTCTTCCAATCATCTCCGGCAATATTATCATGTCCCTGCATTGCGTTTCTATGTTTTTTTCATTTGCCCTTAATTTTTTAAGCAGGATTTTTTGCTGCTCTGTGAATCCTTTCTTTATTGTCCTTCTCTGCCTTGATGTCATCAGCTGCGCAACTTCGTTCAGGCTCATAGCTTTGAGCTCGTCAACTGTTTTTCCCTTGAAAGTAAATTCCTTCTTTGCCATTTCTACCTCTTCCTTCTTCCTGTTCTTTTTGGGGCTATCTTGCCTACTTTTCTTCCTGGCGGTGAGTTCCTTGCTGACTGTGTTGGAATTCCTTTTGCATGCGAGCTTGATCCTCCAAACGGATGGCTTACTGAATTCATTGATGTCCCACTGACTATAGGCCACATCTTGTTCTTGGCTGTCATTGCATAAAACTTTGTTCCTGCCTTTAGGAACGGCTTTTCAGGCCTGCCTGATCCTGCAACATTTCCAATAACCGCCTTGCATTCCGGTAAAAATTCCTTTCTCTTGCCTGACGGCAGCTCAACTGTTATGCGGTATTCGGTTTTTGTTATTATTCTTGCAGAAACTCCGCTGGATCTTACAAATTTTCCCCCATCTCCTGGCTGTGATTCTATATTATAGATAGTCATTCCTTCCGGGACATTCTTCAATGGCAGGATGTTCCCTGGCTTTATCTCTACATCATTTCCCATTTCTATTTTTTCTCCTACTCTGATTCCTTCAGGCGCCTGCAATAACCCTTCTTCTCCGTTGCTGTATTTCAGTTCCATTAATGGCGCGCTGTGGCCGCTGCTGTGCACGATATCCGTAATGGATGCTGTTATTGCTTTGCCGTCTTCATATCTTGCGAAGCCCGTTTTTCCCTTGTATCTAAAGCTCGGTGCCCTGTACCTTGGGCTTCCTTTCCCTCTTTTCTGCTGGATTAAGTTCTTTCCCATTTTTCATCACTTTTTACATTAGCCCCATCTGGGTTGCAATATCTATAGCAGGGTTCTTTGCGGAGAATTTCACGTATGCTCTTTTCTCCCCATCTGCACTCACAAATGTGTTGACGCTGGCAACTTCCACTTTGAATATTTCTTCTATGGCTTTTTTTATTTCTTTTTTTGTTGTTTTATTCCCCACAACAAATATCAGCTTGTTCTCCGATTCCATCAATCTTATTGATTTCTCTGTTGACAGCGGATATTTTATTATTTTATATTGGTCCATTTTATCAAAAACTCATAGTTTTGGGAATGTTCGAAAATTGCCGAGACTTTGTCTCGGACAACCCGAGAATCTTTGATTCTCGACATTATTTGAATAAATTCTCCTTTTCTAAGATGTTTACAGCAGCGGCTGTCCATAGTACCAGCCTGCCTGCCTTTGCCCCTGGCGCAAGCAGTTCTGTGTTTAGACTCTTTACATCAACAACATCGATGCCTGGTATGTTTGCAACTGCCCTGCTTAGCTTGTCAAGTTTTGACACAACTATCAGCGGCCCTTTCTTTTTTTTATATTTTCTTCCCCTTGACTTGCCTTTTCCTGCCCTTATTTTTTTCTCCTTTACCCTTTCTAATTCATTCTCCAGTCCTATCCTGTTGAATGTCTCGATAACCTCTTTTGTCTTGTTCATCAATTCAAATTTATCATCCAGAATAAAAGGATAGCTGCTTGGTATTAAGTGACCTCTTTCTGATACAACATCTTTCATGATTGTGGCTGCTATTGCGCTCCTTATGGCCTTTGCCTTTTCTTTTTTATTTATCTTCTTCCACCATATTTTTTCCGATTTTGGGGGGTGCGCCCTTCTTCCGCCGACAGTGCCAGGAGCAAATGCACCAACCCAATTCATTCTTGTTCCTCTTCTTGTCATTATTTTTCTTGGAACTCTTGAAATTCCAATTCCGTATGACCCCCTGTAATCCCTTCTTCTCCTTGACAGTTTTGCAGATGCTCTTTTTCCTGCGCTTTCGCTTGCAGCATAAGCCTGCCTTTTATGGCTTTGGATTGCCAACACCGCTCTCTGTATCAAATCTGGTCTGTACTCTTCATCGAATTGCCGGGGCAGCTTGATTTCCCCAATCTTGTTGTTTGATGAATCCAAAATATCCAGTTTCATTTTAGTTACCTTGCTTTGACTCTGTGCTTATGTATGTTATTGGCGGCGGCTCTGATATGCTTCTTTTTGCCCTGATGGAATCTATAAGCCTTATCATCCTTTTTTGGGCTCCGGAAACAGATCCTTTGAGAAGGACATATGGGTTTTTTACAACACCATAATTTACAAATCCGCCTTTTGGGTTTATTTCCTCAGCTTTGTTTCCAATCTTCATGATCCACTTGTTGTATTCTGTTCTCAAATGATATCCCATTTTTCCTGCATGAGCAACTCTCCACATTATTTGTCCTTGCGCGCGCCATGATCCCAACGTGCCTGGATTTCTCCTGCTCTTCTCTGATTTATGGTGCCTTAATTGTATTCCAAATCTTTTCATCGGACCCTGAAACCCTTTTCCTCTTGTCAAAGAATGGGTGTCTATCATTTGACCTTCCTTAAAAACTTCGCTTATGCTTATTTCATTTCCCAGTTTTTCTTTTGCGTAAGCCATTTGCTGCTCTTTATCGCCGCCAATTGCAACTTCAAAAATTTCCGGTTTGCTTTTTCCAATGCCTGTTAGTTTTGGCTGTGTGTGGCATAACAATCTCAAAAAATCAAAATCAGTCGAATGTGAGAGCTCGTGTGGCTTGTGAAGCTTCGCTCCGCTCGCTATGTCATTCGCTCGCTCATCTACTGTTTCTTTTCCTTTCTTTTTTGATTTTATAATTTTTCTTTCAATCTCCTTGTCAAGGTGGCTTGCAGGCGATTCAGAAACGAGTTTCAATCCATCCTGTGTGTTTTTGTAAAATCTTATAGAAAACGCCTTGAGCGGCGGACATTCAATGACTGTAACCGGGCAGAAAATATCTGCTCCTTTTGATAAAGAATTCACACTGTTGTCCTCGATCAGCAGATGCGTCATCCCGGCTTTATAGCCTGCAAACCCAAGGGGTTTTGCCTCTTTGCCTGTGGGCCATGTTCTTATTCTTGCATAACTTTGCCTAGCTCTTACTCTTGGCCAAAACTGCATGCTTCCTGCTCTTGGTTTTCTTGCTCTCGGCATTTGCTAGATTTACCACCTCACAGACTGGTATATCTATGATTTATTTATACAAAATAAGCCTTTTGTTGATAGCCTTTGTAGAAAACAGTTTATTTAACTGTACTGAAAAGGCAGTCTTTTCAGGCTTGTTTATGCTTTATGTTTGATTACTCAAACATAAATTAATTGTGAGCCTGAGGAATAATAACATATTTATAAAGGTTATGGTGGGTTTTGCACACAATTAAGAATATAATTTTAACTAGGTGGGTGAGTTATTTAGAATAAATCTGCTCCAGATCCTTTGCCAAATGCGTGTTCGCCCAGATGCCAACATCATAGACTGGATGAATTTCGCTGTCATCAAGCAACATGATTACAATTTCTTTGCCGTCTACAATGCAGAATCTTGCTTTGTTGTCTGTGTTTCTCACTTCTGCAAACTGCCGTATATCATCTATGAATTCTTTTGTTTGGCTGTTTATTTGTGTTGCTATTTTTATGTTTATTTTCCTGTTTTTCAGTTTTTTGAATAGGGGTGTGAATTGCTGAATAATTCCTTTTATTTCTTTTTCTGTCGCCGATATCAAAACACGTTTTTCAGCCTTGCCCACTATATATTCAATATGGTTGTATAAGTTATTTCTTCCCTTTAAGGAGCCGGATAAATCACACAGGTCTGTTGGAATTTCTCCTTTTGTGTGCATGCCTGTTAATTTGTTGATTAGGCTTGTGTTTTTTAGGTTGTTTAATTTTTTGATTTCTTCCGATGCGGTTTCTTGTGTGTTTTTTTTGGTGTTCTCAAGGGCTTCCGATGGAGAAATTGCCGTGTATCTTGCCGGCTTTCCGTTTTTTTGTTTTGACAAACCCTTTTTTTTCCAAGGATTCAAGAACATCGTAGCTTCTGCTTCTTGGCACGTTTGCTATATCAGAAAGCTCTCCTGCTGTAGAAACCCCCCTGCTAAGCAAAGCAGTCCATATCTTTACTTCGTAACTGTTCAAGCCTAGGTTCTTAAGCTGTTTTTCCGCCTTTGATTCAATCATTTAGTATAGTGTGGTTGTTTTGTTTATAAATATTTTGTTTTTTATTATTAAAGCGTGGTGAATGTTTACTCCATCTCCTTGGCTTCCGATGGAGCTTGTGTTGTTGTGTGTCGTTATTGTTGATTAGTTATTTATATTATTATTATTTTCTATATAGAAAATAATAAATAATACACATAAAAACAAACAAGCAACACCTTCCATAAGAAACAAAGGGGTAGCACGAACAAAGAAAATATTTAAATACCCCCATTTCGTTTGGAAATTTATGGTTGAAAAGGGGTTGGAAATGTTTTTTGAGGTATTTCTGAGCAAAGAAAGCGTCTTTTTTGATAAAAGGGTGCTTCAATCCTCTTATACCCCGGAAACAATCCCTCATAGAGAGGAACAAGCCAAACAAATAGCTACTGTCCTTGCTCCAGTCTTAAAAGGAGACAAGCCATCAAATATATTTATTTACGGCAAAACCGGGACAGGTAAAACACTCACAACAAAGCACACAACACAAAAACTGATGGAGATTGCTTCGAGGGAAAAAATTTCACTAAAGATATTGTACGTCAACTGCAAGCTAAAGAGAAGCGCAGACACCGAATACAGGCTGATTGCGCAGCTTGCAACAGAGCTCGGCAAATCAATCCCGCCAACAGGGCTGCCAACAGAAGAGGTATACAAGGCATTTTTAAGGGCGCTGAACAAGCAAAAACAAAATTACATCTTAATATTAGACGAGATTGACCAATTAGTAAACAAAACAGGCGACAACGCGCTTTACAACCTGACAAGAATAAACGAAGAGATAGAATCACAAATCTCACTAATTGGGATATCAAACGACATCATGTTTGTTGATAAATTGGATCCAAGAGTAAGGTCGTCGCTTTCTGAAGAGGAAATTGTTTTTCCGCCATACAACGCGCTGCAGATACAATCCATTCTGAAGCAAAGGGCAGATATTGCATTCAACAAAGATGTTTTACAACAAGGCGTTATTGAGAAATGTGCGGCGTACGCAGCCCGCGACCATGGTGATGCCCGGCGAGCTTTGGAGCTTTTGAGGGTTGCAGGCGAAATTACAGACAGGAAAAATTCCAAAAAAATAACAACAGAGCACATAGACGAGGCAGAAGAAAAAATAGACAGAGACAGGATTATAGACATAGTCACAACACAACCAAAGCAGTATCATCTTGTGCTTTACTCCATACTTTCACTGCAGCCCGGCAGGGGCAGCAGCATATTCACAGGCGAGGTCTATGACTTATATAAATCCCTGTGCAGCAAAACCAACACAAGCACACTTACACAAAGAAGAGTATCTGATATAATATCGGAGTTTGACATGCTGGGGATAGTAAATGCCAAGGTTATATCAAAAGGAAGATATGGAAGGACAAGAAACATCTCAATAGAAATCCCAGCTGCAATACTCCCAAGGGTAAAAACAATTCTGGAAGAAAGCGTGCACGTCTAAAATGGAGCAGGAGTTTATTAAAAAAAAACGCGAAATAATTGACACATTTTTAAAAAAGGGAATTCTGATAAGCTCAGAGCTGCTGAAGGAAATAAACAACACAGACAATATTTCCAAAATACTTGACGAGCTGCAGGCAAGGCAAACAGACGACATACTAACCAGCCTTAGCTTAACCAACAAACCAGGCAAGACAAAAACAGAAGCAGAAATTCAAAACGAATTGAAGCAGGAAGACAAGGTTAAAATAATTTATTCTTACAAAGAAGAGCCAAAAAAAAGAGAGCCACAAGATTTTGTTGATTATTTCAACAACAGACACAAGGCAATAGAAAAAATTCTGAAGCAAAGGCAGGAACTCAGAAATACAGTATCAATAAACAGAATAGCAAACAAAAAGGAAAAAGAGAATGTGGCTATTATAGGGATAGTCAGCAATAAACAGACAACCAAAAACGGCAACCTTCTCCTTATGCTTGAGGACCCAACAGGGAGAAGAAATGTTTTGGTTAACAAGAACAAGCCGTCATTGTTCAACGAAGCAAAAGACATTGTTTTGGACGAGGTTATAGGTGTTGTTGGTGTGAATGTTGACACAATAACATTTGCAAACAGCATTATCTGGCCGGATACGCCAACAAGCAAGGAACTGAAAAAAATAGATCAGGAAAAATATGCTTTGTTCCTATCGGACATGCATGTGGGATCTTCAAAATTTTTACCTGACGAGTTTGAAAAATTTATCAAGTGGATAAACGGAGAGATGGGAAATGAGCAGCAAAGGAACATAGCAAAAAACGTGGAGTATATTTTTATCGCAGGAGATTTGATAGATGGGTGTGGTATCTACCCGGAACAGGACAAGGAACTCATAATTAATGATGTTTACGAACAATACAAAGAATGCGCAAAGCTGCTGAAGCAAATCCCGCAGCACATACCCTTGATAATATGCCCGGGCAATCATGACGCATTGCGCATATCAGAGCCGCAGCCCCCATTATCAAAGGATTTTGCAAAGCCAATGCATGAACTAAACAACACAATAATGGTATCAAACCCATCAATGGTCAATATAAATTCTTCAAGCAATTTTATTGGTTTTGATGTATTGATGTATCATGGCTACTCATTTGACTATTTTGTTGCTGAAGTTGACTCATTAAGAAATCAGGGAGGATACGATCGCGCAGATTTAATAATGAAATTTTTGTTGAAGAGAAGGCATCTTGCGCCATCACACCTTTCCACTCTTTACATTCCTGACACGAAAAAAGATCCATTGGTGATAGAAAAAGTTCCGGATTTTTTCCTTAGCGGTCACATACACAAATCAATAACGGCAAATTACAGAAACACAACATTAATCTGCGGCAGCTGCTGGCAAAGCAAGACAACATTCCAGGAAAAGGTAGGTCACAACCCGGAGCCCAGCAGGGTCCCAATTGTAAATTTAAAGACAAGAGATGTTAAAATATTAAAATTTGGGCAATAAAATGGCAGGCAACAACGAGCTATTAAAAAAAATTGATTTTGCATACGACGTAGCAAACAAAGCAAGGTCAAAAGGCTATGACCCGGAAGAAACAGTTAACATACCCCTTGCCAAAAACATGGCAGAAAGAGTTGAGGGGCTTGTAAGCGTTGCAGCTCCCCAAATAATAAACAAAGGAATTCCCAAAAGGATAAAGGAGCTCGAGGCAATTTACGGAAAGCTTGACTGGAGGGTTGCGCTTAAGATATCTTTGGAGACAACCCAGCAAAAATTCTGCAAATTTGAAACGCAAAAAGAATCAATCGAAACAGGAATAAGGGTTGGACTGGCTTACTTGACATTGGGTGTTGTTGCATCCCCTCTTGAAGGATTTGTTGGATTGAAAACCAGAAAAAGAGAGGATGGAAAAGAATATCTTTCTCTTATGTATTCAGGCCCGATACGAAGTGCAGGCGGTACAGCAGGCGCTTTAAGCGTCATAATAGCAGACTACATAGGCAAGAATATGGGTTATGGGGATTATGATCCATCAGAAAAAGAGATAAGAAGGATGGTTACAGAGCTTTATGATTATCATGAAAGAATCACAAATCTTCAATATCTTCCAAGCGAAAAAGAAATAAGATTTCTTGTCAGCAATATGCCCGTGCAGATCGATGGAGATGCATCAGAAGAAATAGAAGTATCAAACTACAAGGACATTGCCAGAATAGAAACCAACAGGATAAGGAGCGGGCCCTGTCTTGTAATAGGGGAATGCGTATCACAAAAAGCAGCCAAGATCTGGCCGCAGCTCAAGAAATGGTGTAGTGAATTTGGGCTTGAGCACTGGTCATTTTTGCAGGAATTTGTTCAATTACAAAAAGATACAAAGGCAAAAGAAAAATCAGCAAGAAAGGGAATTGTGCCCATCTATACATATATACAGGATCTTGTTGCAGGCCGTCCAGTCTTAACACATCCCTTGGCTGTAGGTGGTTTTCGCTTAAGGTACGGGAGATGCAGGACATCTGGATACTCGGCAACAGCAATCCATCCCGCCACATTAATTATTTTGAGCAAGTATATAGCAATAGGCACTCAACTAAAGGTTGAAAGGCCGGGAAAAGCAACTGCAATAACCATATGTGATTCCATAGAGGGTCCTATAATAAAATTAAATGACGACAGTGTTGTGAGGATTGATACCGAGCAAAAGGCAAAAGAAGTCCAGGGCTCTGTAAAAGAAATATTGTTTTTAGGCGACATATTAATCAGCTACGGTGATTTTTTTAACAGGGCACATACATTGGCGCCAGCAGGCTATTGCGAGGAATGGTGGCTGCAAGAGCTTGAGAAAGCAACTATAAACATGTTTGGCTCTTTGGATTATCACCAACTGTCACAATCGACTGGAATAGGTTTGGACTATCTTCAAAAATTAATAAAAGAATTTCTTTTTGAGAAGCCTGATGCAAGAACAGCCATTGCATTAAGCAAAATACTCAACATACCATTGCATCCTTGCTACACTTATCACTGGAAAACAATCCCGAGGGATGATTTTATTGAGATGACCAAATGGATTTCATCGGTACAAATTGAATTTGATGGAAATTCTGTTAATAAAATTATATTGCCAAAAAACGAATCTGGCAAAAGAACGCTTGAACTGCTTGGAATTCCCCATATGTTTGTCAACAATGAACTTACAATAATAGAAAAGGATGATTCGCAAATATTGAATGCAATATTGAAACTTGATGATAATAATTTTTATGAGCAATACAAAAATTCCGATATTGAGGATGTTCTTGACATCATAAATTTGAATTCAGATATCAAGCTTAGAGATAAGTCAGGCACCTTCATAGGAGCAAGGATGGGAAGGCCTGAAAAGGCAAAGATAAGAAAGCTTGACGGCAATCCAAATACTCTGTTTCCAATTGGAAAGCAGGGAGGAAAATTAAGGTCATTCCAAAGCGCGCTTGAAATCGGAAATATTGAGGCGGAGTTTCCAGTCTATTTTTGTGATTACTGCAAAAAAGAAACTATTCTCAGTGTATGCGAGCAATGCGATACAAAAGCGAAAAAATTAGCGCATTGCGAGAAATGCGGCTTGGTTAATTCCAACACATGCATGCATGACAAGATTTCCCAGCATAAAAAACAAACAATTGATTTCAATTATTACTTCAGGAACATACTGAAAAAACTTGGCATGCAGCAGTACCCTGACTTAATCAAAGGAGTAAGGGGAACATCAAACAAAAACCACGTACCCGAGCATTTTGCAAAAGGAATCTTAAGGGCAAAATATGAGGTATATGTCAACAGGGACGGCACCACAAGATACGACATGACGCAACTGCCTATCACACATTTCAAGCCAAAGGAAATTGAAACCTCTGCAGAGGAATTGAAAGAAATGGGATATGATAAAGATATTTATGGAAATGAGCTGATAACACAAGAGCAGATTTTGGAATTGAAGCCGCAGGACATAATACTTCCAAAATGCGAGGATGCCCCGGAGCTTGGAGCTGATAAAATTCTTTATAATATAAGCATGTTTATTGATGAGCTGCTGGTTTCACTTTATAATCTTAAAAAATTTTACAACCTGCAATCAGAGAAAGATCTTGTTGGCCACCTTGTTGTTGCATTAGCTCCCCATACATCAGCAGGCATTGTAGGAAGGATAATCGGTTTTTCAAAAACACAGGCATTTTACGCTCATCCGTTGTTTCATGCCGCTACTAGGCGCGATTGTGATGGTGATGAGGCATCTGTCACATTGTTGATGGATGCATTGCTTAATTTCTCAAGGCAGTTTTTGCCTGATTCAAGGGGCTCAACACAGGATGCTCCATTGGTCTTGACATCAACACTAATCCCGACAGAGGTTGATGATATGATATTTGACCTTGATGTTGCTGAACAATATCCTCTTGAATTTTATGAAGCAACACAACGATACGAATTGCCGTGGAATGTGAAAATAGAAAGGTTTGCAAACATACTAAACAATGAAGGCAAGTACACAAAAATCAGATATACTCACCCTGTCAGCGATATAAACGCTGGTGTCAAATGCTCTGCATACAAAACACTGCCTTCAATGGAAGACAAATTAAAAGGGCAGATGGAATTGGCTGACAAGATACGGGCAGTTGATGCAGCAGATGTTGCAAGGCTCGTCATAGAAAAGCATTTGCTTCGTGACATAAGGGGAAACTTAAGAAAATTTTCAATGCAGCAGTTCAGGTGCAGCAAGTGCACGGAAAAATACAGAAGGCCTCCTCTAACAGGCAAATGCCTTGCATGTGGAGGCAGGTTGATATTCACAGTTTCCGAAGGAACAATCATCAAATATCTTGAGCCTGCAATCTCGCTTTCAGAAAAATACAACCTTCCGGCTTACCTCAAGCAGACTCTTGCGCTGACAAAAGACAGAGTTGAAGGACTTTTTGGAAAAGAAAAAGACAAGCAGGAAGGATTAGGAAGATGGTTTGGGTAGAAATTTAGATATGTTAACTTGAGAGATTATCTTATATCAAATACTGCGGTTTGACTACTTACCAAATCAAACTGAAATGTGAATTTTAAACCTGATGGGTTTTGTGGAATTTCAAAAGCCATATTTCCTCTTCTTTTCATCCCTGGAAGTAAATCTCCGCCATCAAGTTTTTTATCCAAATAAGCAGTTCCCAAACTGTAATCATAACTGTAACCATCTGCATCTGAAACTTCAGCTGAAAAAATTGGAACTAATGTTGTGGTTTTATCTGATTGTAAATTTTCAATCGTTAGATCAATTATAAGGAATTGATAATTTTCTTTTGGATTAAAATCAAGACTTGATTTATACTCTTCGCCACCCAGATTCATACTTTGTGTGTATGTTATCTTATCATTAAAACTAAAACTATTTAACGTTATTTTCAATCTACCATCAGAGGCACTTTCACCAACTTTAAATGTTACAATTTTTGGTTTTTCTGGCTCAGTAATTTTTTCGACAGGAGCTTCAATCGGTGATTTGCTGGAAGGAGTTGAAGTTTTTGGTAAAGGAACATTAGTGTTAGAATCTTCCACTTTTCTTGGTTGTTGGTATTGCCTATCAGTAGTACAAGCACTAACAAAAATAATAACCAAAATAGCGGAAACAAACAAATAACTTTTAACCCCCATATAAAACATCAAACTTGAAGTCTTTAATAAATTTCTCTTTTTATTTTATAAAATTTATATTTTAAAGCAATATCTCTATGAACATTTTTCCAAAAACACTCCTTATATCTTCGCCTTAACTATATTCTTCACGCCGCAGGCTGCGCATTTCATATAAGTCAAATCCCCTTCTTTCTCAAGCTTTGTGTCGGGCTTGCCGCATTCAAGGCAGAGCACGAACTCATTCGCATACTGCCTTATCTTTTCGTTAATCCTTGAAGCCGGAACTTTCGTGCCAAGGATCAATGAGCCGCTTTTCTTTATCTCGCCGGGAGTGGCAAGCTCTTTCAAAACATATTTCAGCAGATGGCTGACATCCCTTCTTAATGTTGAGGCTATCTGAAGAAAATTGGTTATTATTGTCCTGTTGCCCTGAATATGGCCAAGCGCCTTCGGTATCTCAAACCTTTCCTTGAGGAAAACGGCCTCAGGCAGGCTCTTCCTTACATCCTCAAGCATCTTTTTGTAATCCATATAAACAAAGAAACAGGTTTAATTTATAAATTTAATTACTCAAGCGATTCAAAAAATATATAAACAAACTGCATAAGTAAAATTTCATGGTAGTCGAGGCATTGCTAAACCCGTTCAAGGCTGAAAAAAAGCCGTGGGAGATGTTCTTTCTTGGTTTTTTGTACACATCAATTGGAATAATTATTTCCCTGTGGATATTCAGGAACGAAGCCAGCCTAATCATGGTGTTCATGATAACAATTGCAGCTTTGCCGATATTCTACAACACAGTCAAGATGGAAGAAAGCAAGGACATGATGATGGACAGCGAAACCTCAATCTTAAGGGAGCATAACAAGGCAATCTCATTTTTTATGTACATGTTCATAGGAATTACAATAGCATGCGCTGTGTGGTACACTTTTCTTCCAACTTCAATAACCAACAGCCTTTTTGACAAGCAGACAGGGACAATACAGGCTATAAACCATCAGGTTACCGGAAATGTAATCTACAATGTAAGCATATTCTGGAAAATATTCTTCAATAATTTCAAAGTTATGGCATTCTCAATCTTGTTCTCTTTTGTCTATGGTGCAGGCGCCATCTTCATATTGGTATGGAACGCGACTGTGATCGGGGCAGCGATTGGAAACTTCATAAGGTCAAACATAAGCAGCTACACCAGCTCTTTCGGGCTGCTTGAGGCAGGAAATTATTTCCATGTTGTCTCCCTCGGGCTGTTAAAATATTCCATACACGGCATTCCCGAGATAGCTGCTTATTTCTACGGAGGCCTTGCAGGAGGCATACTTTCAGTTGCACTGATAAGAAAGCATTTCAGATCAGAAAAATTTTTAATGGTGATGAAGGACTTTTCAGAGATGACTCTGATAGGGGTTGGTTTTCTTATTGCAGCGGCATTTCTTGAGGTTTACGTAACACATATTTTATTCTAGAACCTTAAGCCTGCCTGGTTTTATTTCAAAAATATCCCCGTTCTCAAGAAGCGTGTTCAGCATCTTTTCTGCGTCAGCGCTTCCATAACCCTTTATTATCTCGTCAAAAGAAGACCCATCACCATTATCAAGCTTTTTGATAAGAGAAAAGAGGTCATCATTTTTTATATCGCCAGCAGGATTTTTATCTATTGAGATTGTGTTGTCACCAATCACACCACTGCCCTTTAATTCAAGTCTTCTTACATCCACCCATTGGACATTATTCATTTTTTTAAAAATCTCAGGCAGGATATACTTCTCGCCGTTAAACTCCCTTATTTTTCCAATGACCAGCACAGCATCGCCAACAGCAGCCTTTGAAAAATAGGAATTATTCTCAAAGCTTCTTAACTGAATATTTCCTGTTCCGTCGTCAACAACAGCGCTTGAGTAATTAAATTCTTCAGAATTGTAAATCACAGTGGCAATAATATTTACCCTTGAGACATTTGTATTGCTTAGCCTGATATTTCCTGAGAGATCTTCTTTTTCCAAATTTTTGTTTAGTATGTCAGAAACCCTTATTTTGTATGCAACTTGCCTTTTCTGGAATGCTTTCTGTTCTGGCTCTGGCATTTTAATCAATACTAGAGAAGATAACTCTGTTTAAATATTTTTAGTTTAAAATTGTCTGCTCTTCATCAAACACATTCCTAATAAACTGGTGGCATTTGGCAGCCAAATCTCGCCTTCCTAGGGCTTTCATAGTTTTTGCAAGTTCCTCTGCATACACATATCTTACTTTATCACTTTTGGTTTCTATTCCTTTGAATATACACCAGAACTCCAATCTATGACCATTTGAGCAGTATCTTCTAATCTGCTCTTTGAAGTCTTTATAACCACAAGTTTTAACTTCAATAAATAAACCTTCATTTGGAATGTAAACGTCTGGAATTCCAATTTCATCATCTTTGAACTGCACTACAACATTTCCATAAATAACCCTTGCCATCTCCTCGCAATGTTTTTGCCAGCCTTTCCAAATATTATTTCTCCCATCATTTGGCACTAATCCTGCCCTTAAGCAGGCAGCTGTATAACTTCCGAACTTCATTACAAATGGGATATAACTTGGACAATCGGTTCTTTTTCTAAGTTCTTCTCTTGTTGGAGTTCTGTTTAGTTCTAAGTACAATCTCTGCAAAATATTAATTAATTCTTTTTCGGAGAGAAACCTTCTTACAGGAATATTTGCTTCTCTTAAAGCATTTGTCCAAGTTCCGGCTTTGTCCCAAATCTTAAATATAACCGCTGTTAGTCGTTAGACTAACAGGGGGTGGACAGTGAAGGTGTCCACCATGAAAAACAAAACAGCATTAATAAATAAAATTAAGCTTT